>Ga0160434_100036_pt1 | contig 115224 bp, 100 predicted proteins | sample HID1973I_E0MG_FD_108273 | JGI IMG/M metagenome (GOLD analysis project Ga0160434, IMG submission 108273) | Enriched mosquito-associated microbial communities from UW Madison campus, WI, USA - HID1973I_E0 MG | ecosystem: Host-associated > Arthropoda: Insects > Digestive system > Unclassified ... | reverse complement strand
GAGGCGATCCACAGGCGCAGGATGTCCGCGCCCAGCGTCTTCATGATGTCCTGCGGCTCGATGCCATTGCCGAGCGACTTGGACATCTTGCGGCCGTGCTCGTCCACGGTGAAGCCGTGGGTCAGGCACTGCTTGTACGGCGCGCGGCGCTCCAGCGCCACGCCGGTCAGCAGCGAGGACTGGAACCAGCCGCGATGCTGGTCCGAGCCTTCCAGGTACAGGTCGGCCGGCCACGGCAGGCCGCGCTCGCGCAGCACCGCCTCATGGGTCAGGCCGGAGTCGAACCACACGTCGAGGATGTCGGTGATCTTGTCGTACTGGTCCGCTTCGGCGCCGAGCAGCTCGCTCGCGTCCAGCGAATACCACACGTCCACGCCGCCCTGCTCGACGCGGTCGGCGACCTGGCGCATCAGTTCGGTCGCGCGCGGATGCGGGTCGCCGGTCTCGCGGTGCACGAATAGCGCGATCGGCACGCCCCAGGTACGCTGGCGCGAGATCGTCCAGTCCGGGCGTCCTTCGACCATGCCGGCGATGCGCGCCTGGCCCCACTCCGGATACCACTTCACCTGCTCGATGGCGGCGAGCGCATCGGCGCGCAGGTTCGCCTGTTCCATCGAGATGAACCACTGCGGGGTGGCGCGGAACGCGATCGGCGTCTTGTGCCGCCAGCAGTGCGGATAGCTGTGGTTGAGCTTGAACACGGCCAGCAGCACGCCGCTGGCGCGCAGGTTGTCGACGATGACGTCGTTGGCCTTCCAGATGTGCAGGCCGGCCAGCTCGGTCGCGCCGAACGGCGGCGTCGACGGCAGGTACACGCCACGGCCGTCGACCGGGTTGATCTGCGCGGCGGTATAGCGATCGAGCAAGCCGTATTGCTTGGCGACCTGGTAGTCCTCCTGGCCGTGGCCGGGCGCGGTATGCACGGCGCCGGTACCGTCCTCGGCGGACACGTGCTCGCCCAGCAGCAGCGGGATGTCGCGCTCGGCATAGAAGGGATGCGCGAGCAACTGGCCTTCCAGCGCCTGGCCGGCCACCCGGCCGTGCACCACCGGCTCGCCGGCCACGCCATAGCGCGACAAGGCCTTGCCGGCCAGCGCATCGGCCAGCACCAGCCAACGCGGCTTGCCGTCATGCACTGGACCTTCGACCAGCGCGTATTCCAGCTCCGCGCCGACGCTCACCGCCAGCGAGGCCGGCAGCGTCCACGGCGTGGTCGTCCAGATCGGCACCGCGACCTCGACGCCGGCGGGCAACTGCACGCCGAACAGCGCGGCCAGCGCCTGAGGGTCGCGCGCCGCATAGGCCACATCGACCGCCGGCGATTCCTTGTCGGCATACTCGATTTCCGCTTCGGCCAGCGCCGAGCCGCAATCGAAACACCAGTGCACCGGCTTCACGCCACGGGTGAGGTGGCCGTTGTCGATGATCTTCGCCAGCGCGCGGATCTCGTTCGCTTCGAAGCGGAAATCCAGGGTCTTGTACGGGTTGTCCCAGTCGCCGATCACGCCCAGGCGCTTGAAGTCGCGGCGCTGCAGGTCGATCTGCTCGCTGGCGTATTCGCGGCACTTCTGCCGGAACTGCTCGGCGTCGAGTTTGACGCCGACCTTGCCGTACTTCTTCTCGATGGCGATCTCGATCGGCAAGCCATGGCAATCCCAGCCCGGAATGTACGGCGCATCGAAGCCGGCCACGTACTTGGACTTGACGATGATGTCCTTGAGGATCTTGTTGACCGCGTGGCCGAGGTGGATCGCGCCGTTGGCGTACGGCGGGCCATCGTGCAGGACGAACAGCGGACGGCCCGCGGCGTTCTCGCGCAGCCGTGCGTACAGGCCCTCTTCTTCCCAACGCGCCAGGATTCCCGGCTCGCGCTTGGGCAGGTCGCCGCGCATCGGGAATTCCGTTGCCGGCAGGTTGAGGGTGGCTTTGTAGTCCTGGCTCACGCGGTGGCTCGCAGTCGTTGTTCGGAAAGGATGCGACGCGCCTGTTCCGCGTCGCGGTGCATCTGCTCGGTCAGCGCCGGCAGACCGTCGAATTTCTCTTCGTCGCGTAGCTTGGCGACGAACTCGACCTCGATGTGGCGTCCATACAGATCACCGTGGAAGTCGAACAAGTGAGCCTCCAGCAGCGGCTCGACGCCGGCCACGGTCGGCCGCGTGCCGAAGCTCGACACCGATGGCCACGGCACGTTCTTGCCTGCATCGCTGAAGACGCCATGCACCCAGGTCGCGTAGATGCCCGACAACGCCGGCGTGCGCGGGAAACGCAGGTTGGCGGTGGGAAACCCCAGGGTGCGGCCGAGTTGTTTGCCGCGCACCACCCGCCCATCGATGGCATAGGGGCGCCCCAGCAGATCGGCGGCGTGCTCGAACTCGCCCGCCACCAGCAACTCACGGATGCGCGTGCTGGAGATGCGTTCGCCGCGCAGGTGCACCGGCTCGATCTCACCGGCGGCAAAGCCCAGCTCGGCGCCCATGCGCTGCAGCAGCGCGATGTCGCCGCCGCGCTTGTGGCCGAAGCGGAACTCCGGCCCGATCCAGACCTCGCGCGCTGCCAGCCGCCCGACCAGGCAGCGCTGCACGAATTCCTCGGCGCTCAACGCCGACAGGCGCCGGTCGAAGCGCACCAGCCCCACCCCATCGACGCCGAAGCCGCGCAGCCCTTCCACTTTGGTGCGCGCCAGGGTCAACCGCGGCGGCGGCGACTGCGGTGCGAAGAACTCGCGCGGCAACGGTTCGAAGGTCACTGCCACGGCCGGCACGCCCAGCGCCTGGGCACGCGCAACGGCGTGGCGCACCAGCGCACGGTGGCCCAGATGCAGGCCATCGAAGGCACCGATGCAGACCACGCTTCCGTGCGGGAACAGCGTCCCGCCCTCGACGTCTCGAAATAGCCTGCTCATTCCTGGTCGGCGCCGCCCCCGACGGGGGTCGGCTCATTCGTTAGATAATCATGAAGTATAGCCGCGACGGTGCGACTCAATGCTCGCGCAGGTCGCGCGGGCGGAAACCCAGCGCCGCCAGCGACAGCAGGTAGACCAGGCCGCCGCCGCCCACCAGGCAGGCCAGACCGCCGATGCGGTGCCACTTGTCCATGCCGGTAAAATCCGGCAGCCACCACAGCATCGCCAGCAATACCGCGACCATCGCCGCACAGGCCAGGCCCAGCCGGGCGACATAGCGGCCCCAGCCCGGACGGCGCTCGTAGACACCGCTCTTGCCCAGCCAATACCAGAGCAACCCGAGATTCAGATAACTGGACAGCGCACTGGCGATGCCCAGCGCCAGGTGCAGGCCGGGCTGCTGGCCGATCGCCGCCATCACGCCCTGCGCCTTGAGCTCCTCCGGCACCATGACCTGATAAAGCACGGCGAGGAACAGCAGGTTCAGCACCATGTTGGCGATCAGCGCGGCCACGCCGGCGCGCACCGGGGTGCGGGTGTCCTGGCGCGCGAAGAACGCCGGCAGCACGACCTTGAGCAGCGCGAAGGCCGGCAGGCCGAAACTCAACCCGTAGACCGACAGCGCGGTCATCCGGGTCGCGAAGGCGGTGAACTCGCCGTACTGGAACAGCGTGGCGATCAGCGGCTCGGCCAGCAGGACCAGGCCGAGCATCGCCGGCACCGAGATCAGCAGTGTGGTGCGCAGGCCCCAGTCCAAGGCGTTGGAGAAACCATCGCGGTCGGTCTTGACGTGATGGCGCGCCAGCGCTGGCAGGATCACCGTGCCCAGCGCCACCCCGAATACTCCCAGCGGCAGTTCCAGGAAACGGTCGGCCAGCGACAGCCACGACTGCGAGCCATCGACCAGGCGCGCGGCGATCACCGTGTCCAGCAGCAGGTTGATCTGCGCCACCGAGGAACCGAACAGGGTCGGAATCATCAGGGTCAGCACCTTGCGGACGCCGGGATGGCCCCAGCCCCAGCGCGGCAACGTCAGCAGGTCGATGCCGCGCAGCGCAGGCAGTTGGAACAGCAACTGCAGCACGCCGGCCGCCAGCACCGCCCAGCCCAGCGCCAGGATCCTGACCTCCATGCGCGGCGCCAGCCACAGGGCGCCGGCGATCATGCACAGGTTGAGGATGACCGGCGTCAGCGCCGGCATCGCGAAGCGCTGGAAGCTGTTGAGCGCCCCACCGGCCAGGGCGGTGAGCGAGACGAACAGCAGGAACGGGAAGGTCAGCCGGAACAGCTCGACCAGCAGGCCCTGTTTGCTCGGGTCGGTGGCCACGCCGCTGCTGAACAGCCAGGCCAGCTGGGGCGCGAAGAGCAGGCCCAGCGCGGTCACCACCAGCAGCGTGCCGCCCAAGGTGCCCGACACCCGCGCCATCAACTCGCGCAGGTCGCCATGCGGGCGGGTCTCCTTCACTTCCGTGAACACCGGCACGAAGGCGGTCGCGAAGGAGCCTTCGGCGAACAGGCGGCGCAGGAAATTCGGGACCCGGAACGCGACCCAGAAAGCATCGGTGACCGCATTGGTGCCGAACTGGGTGGAGATGACCTGGTCGCGGACCAGGCCCAGCACCCGCGACACCATGGTCATGCTGCTGAAGGACAGCAGCCCCCGCATCATCCTTGACTTGCTCAATGCCCGACCCTCTTGACAACTGACTTGACGTGAATGTTCATACCCATCATAATTTCGCGCTTGCTTTTCCCTACACCGATTTTTTCAGGAAACCACCACCGTGGCTAATATCAAGTCCGCCAAGAAGCGCGCCAAGCAGACCGTCGTGCGCAACTCGCGCAATACGGCTCAGCGTTCGATGCTGCGCACCGCCGTCAAGAAGGTGCTCAAGGCCCTTGACAACAACGATGCCGCCGGCGCCGAAGCCGCTTTCGCCGTCGCCCAGCCGATCCTGGACCGCTTCAGCTCGCGCGGCCTGATCCACAAGAACAAGGCTGCCCGTCACAAGAGCCGCCTGACCGCGCGCATCAAGGCCATCAAGGTCGCCGCGTAATTCGGCATTCCCCTCGGAAGCCCCCGGGCTTCCGGCGGAAACAGAGAACCCGGCCTCGGCCGGGTTTTTCGTGTCCGGATGCCGGCGCTCAGAGCGCATCGGCATCCTGCTGGGCCTCTTCGCGCTGGCGATCGAAGAACGCCATGACGTCCTTCATGATCGGGAACGTGCCTTCGCGGCCCAGCGCCGAGACCAGGTACCACGGCGCGGTCCAGCCGAGCTCGGCCACGATGGCCTCGGCCGCTGCCTGGGCCTCGTCCTCGAACATCAGGTCGGCCTTGTTGAGCACCAGCCAGCGCGGCTTGGCCAGCAGCTCCGAGTCGTGCTTCTCCAGCTCGCGCTCGATCGCGCGGACCTGCTCTACCGGCGAGATGCCTTCCACCCCGCCTTCCATCGGCGAGATGTCGACCAGGTGCAGCAGCAGGCGGGTGCGCTGCAGATGACGCAGGAACTGCGCACCCAGGCCGGCGCCATCGGCGGCGCCTTCGATCAGGCCGGGGATGTCGGCGATCACGAAACTGCGATGCGCCTCGACGCTGACCACGCCCAGGTTGGGATAGAGCGTGGTGAACGGATAGTCGGCGACCTTCGGCGTCGCCGCCGAGACAGCACGGATCAACGTGCTCTTGCCGGCATTCGGAAAGCCGAGCAGCCCCACATCCGCCAATAGCTTGAGCTCGAGCTTGAGCAGCCGCTGTTCGCCACCTTCGCCCGGCAGCGCCTGGCGCGGCGAGCGGTTGGTCGAACTCTTGAAATGCATATTGCCGAGACCGCCCTTGCCGCCCTTGGCGACCAGCAGGCGATCCCCATGCCGGATCATGTCGCCGATCACCTCGTCGGTGTCGACATTCATCACCACGGTGCCGACCGGCACGGTGATGACCTTGTCCTCGCCGGCCTTGCCGTACATCTGTCGGCCCATGCCGTTCTCGCCGCGCTGCGCCTTGAAGATGCGCTCGTGGCGGAAGTCGACCAGGGTGTTGAGGTTCTCGTCGGCCTGCAGCCACACGCTGCCGCCGTTGCCGCCGTCACCGCCGTCCGGGCCGCCGAGCGGGATGAACTTCTCGCGCCGGAAGCCGACGCAGCCATTGCCGCCATTGCCGGCGATGACCTGGATTTCCGCTTCGTCTACGAGTTTCATTGGGCAGCCGTGCTTCTTGTCTTGGTGATTCGGAGGAACGGGCCGGCGCGCCAATCGCGGATGCGCGGCGCCAGCCAGGAGGGATTGTGCGCGAATCGGGACGCGCCGGCGAATCGCGATGGCGAATCCGCGGCAATGCAGTCCGAATCAACGAAAAGCCCCGCCTAAGCGGGGCTTTCATCAGCAGAGCCGCGAGGCTCCGTCGCAGGCCTGGATCAGGCCTGGACGACGCTGACGGTGCGACGCTTCTTCGCACCCTTGACCGAGAACTCGACCGTGCCGTCGACCAGCGCGAACAGCGTGTGGTCGCGACCCAGGCCGACGCCGGCGCCCGGATGGAACTGGGTGCCGCGCTGACGCACGATGATGTTGCCGGCATCGATGGCCTGGCCACCGAAGATCTTGACGCCGAGGTACTTCGGGTTGGAGTCGCGGCCGTTGCGCGAGGAACCTACGCCCTTTTTATGTGCCATGACTGCTTCTCCTTACTTGTTGCCACCGGCAATGCCGGTGATCTCGATTTCGGTGTAGTACTGACGATGACCCTGACGCTTCATGTGGTGCTTGCGGCGGCGGAACTTGATGATGCGCACCTTGTCGGCGCGGCCGTGTGCAACCACCTTGGCGGTGACGGAAGCGCCGTTGAGCGCGTCGCCGACCTTGATGCCATCGCTGTCGCCGAGCATCAGGATGTTGTCGAACTTGATCTCGTTGCCGGCTTCGACTTCGAGCTTTTCCACGCGGAGCGTTTCGCCCTGCGCGACGCGGTATTGCTTACCGCCAGTGACCAGAACTGCGTACATGGTGTGTCTCTTCTGTAGTTATTCTCATTGAGTCCTGCCGCCCAGGGGACGGACAGACCGGCAATTGTAGCGGACTCAGCGACTTACGGTCAAACCCGGCAACCCTCCCGTGCCTGAATATCCGGCCCGTCCGCCGGCAAACCTGAATGCGTCGAATCCGGCGCCGCGATCGCGCATGGGTCGCATGGAACCCCTACGCCACCGTACGCAGAATCCCGCCCGCCCCGCATTCCGCTGGGCAGGCTGCCTGCAGCCGACCCTTCAGCAAGGACTGGACCCTCGATGTTCGACAATCTGATCCAAGAAATCTCCGGCCGCTTCGGCCTCGGCCCCGACAAGGCGCGCCAGCTGATCGGGGTGCTGATTGCACTGATCTTCAACGACAAGCGGGGCGGCTTCGGCGGCTTCTCCGCACTGTTCCAGCAACGAGGCCTGGGCAGCCTGTTGCAATCCTGGTCCGGCGGCAGCGCAGCGCAGGCGATCAGCCCTGCGCAGATCGAAACGGTATTCGGCGGGCCACTGCTCGGGGCGATCGCCAAGCGCCTGGGGATCAGCACCACGGCCACCAGCGGGGCGATCGGCGCCGCGCTGCCGGGGCTGGTCCGCCAGCTCGGCAGCAGCGGCAGTGTTCCCACCCAGCTGCCCGACGCGCTGAAGGGCTGGGTGTCGGGCCTGGGCCAGTGGGTCGAGGGGCTGGCCGGCCTGGGCTGGGGCGCGGCGGCGCTCGCCGGCCCTGCGCGCGCGCCGGAACGGACTGCCGGAGGCAGCGCCGACAAGCCCGGCGGCGGCATCGGGCGGATCATGCCGTCGTTGCTGCTGCTGGTCGGCGTGGCGTTGGCCGCGCTGGCGCTGATGCGCAGCTGTTCCAACGTCGTCCCGGCGATGCCGTCCACCCAAGCGTCCACGGCCGCGGCCGCAGCGGCGAAACCACCGCAACGCGCGGCGCCCTACTTCGAGCTGGAGACCACGGCCGGCAAGGCGACCGTCCATGGTCAGGTCGCCAGCGATCAGGAAAAGCAGCGCCTGGGCGACGCCCTCATCGCGACGTTCGGCCCCGGCAATGTCGCCGGCGACATCGTGGTGGACCCCGCCAGCGCGCCGGCCGGCTGGCTGGACCGACTGGTCGCGTTGCTGCCCAAACTGCGCGCCGACGGCCTGAAGCTGGCGGTGGAAAGCGACCGTCTCAAGGTGGATACCTCGGCATTGCCGGAAGACCAGCGCTTCGCGCTGTCGGCGCAGTTGCGCGAGGCCTTCTCCGGCTTCGAGGTCAGCGGGCTGTGGGATCGGGCGCTGGCGGCGCTGGGCGCACTGAAGACCGGCTTCAGCGCCGATGACCTGGTGCAGGCGCTGAACCTGTCGTCGGTGCAGTTCGACACCGGCTCGGCGGTCATCACCCGCGACAGCTACGAGACACTGGCCAAGGCAGCCGAGGCGATCAAGGCGGCGCCGGCCGGCACCCGTATCGAAGTTGGCGGCCACACCGACAACACCGGCGAGGCCGCCGCCAACCTGGCGTTGTCGCAGGCGCGCGCGGAGGCGGTGATCGCCCGCCTGATCGAACTCGGCGTACCGGGTGGCGCGTTGCTCGGCACCGGCTACGGCCAGAGCGCTCCGCTGGCCGACAACGCCACCGAGGAAGGCCGTGCGCAGAACCGGCGGATGGCGTTCACGGTACTGAAGTAGTCATCGGCGGCGACGGCGACGCGGGGCGCCCTGACGGGCGCCCCGCTGCTTTGGGGGACGGCCGGGATTGGGGACAGCGGATGGCGGGCGGGTGGCTGGCTTGTGGGGCGCCGTCTCAGATCCTGAGACGGCCGTGTGGACACTTCCATTTCCGCGATTTGCCCCCACCTCCCTCAGTCGATACGCTTCCCTATTGGCCTCGCGGCCACCCTCCCCCTGCTCGAAGGCAATCGAAGGCACCCGATGGCGCTGGACTACATCCGCATCCGCGGCGCGCGGACGCACAATCTCAAGAACCTCGATCTCGACCTGCCCCGCGACAAACTGATCGTCATTACCGGCCTGTCCGGTTCGGGCAAATCTTCGCTGGCCTTCGACACCATCTACGCCGAGGGTCAGCGTCGTTACGTGGAGTCGTTGTCGGCCTACGCACGCCAGTTCCTCAGCGTGATGGAAAAGCCGGACCTGGACCATATCGAAGGCCTGTCGCCGGCGATTTCGATCGAGCAGAAGTCGACTTCGCACAACCCGCGCTCGACGGTCGGCACGATCACCGAAATCTACGACTACCTGCGCCTGCTGTACGCGCGCGTCGGCCAGCCGCGCTGCCCCGACCACGGCTATCCGCTGGAGGCGCAGACGGTCAGCCAGATGGTCGACCAGGTGCTGACGCTGGACCCGGAGCAGCGCTTCATGCTGCTGGCGCCGGTGATCCGCGACCGCAAGGGCGAGCACGCACAGGTGTTCGAACAACTGCGTGCGCAGGGTTTCGTGCGCGTGCGCGTGGATGGCGCGCTGTACGAGATCGACGCAGTGCCGGCCCTGGCGCTGCGGCAGAAGCACACCATCGAAGCGGTGATCGATCGTTTCCGCCCGCGCGAAGACATCAAGCAGCGCCTGGCGGAAAGTTTCGAGACCGCGCTCAAGCTCGGCGACGGCATGGCCGCGGTGCAATCGCTGGACGCCGCCGACGCCGCGCCGCAGCTGTTCTCTTCCAAGTACAGCTGCCCGGTGTGCGACTACTCGCTGCCGGAGCTGGAGCCGCGGCTGTTCTCGTTCAATGCGCCGATGGGCGCCTGCCCGAGCTGCGATGGCCTGGGCGTGGCCGAATTCTTCGACCCCGATCGCGTGGTCGTGCACCCGGAGCTGTCGTTGTCGGCCGGCGCGGTGCGCGGCTGGGATCGCCGCAATGCCTATTATTTCCAGCTGATCGCCTCGCTGGCCAAGCACTACAAGTTCGACGTCGATGCGCCGTGGCAGTCGCTGCCGGAGAAGGTGCGCCAGGCCGTGCTGTACGGCAGTGGTGAAGAAGTCATCACCTTCACCTACTTCACCGAATCCGGCGGACGCACTCAGCGCAAGCATCGCTTCGAGGGCATCCTGCCGAACCTGGAGCGCCGCTACAAGGAAACCGAGTCGCCGGCGGTGCGCGAGGAACTGGCCAAGTACATCAGCGAACAGCCCTGCCCGGATTGCCACGGCGCGCGCCTGAATCGTTCGGCGCGCAATGTGTTCGTGGCCGATCGCCCGCTGCCGGACCTGGTGGTGCTGCCGGTCGATGAAGCGCTGAAGTTCTTCCGCCACCTGCACCTGCCGGGCTGGCGCGGCGAGATCGCCACCAAGATCGTCAAGGAGATCGCCGAACGGCTGGGCTTCCTGGTCGACGTGGGGCTGGATTACCTGACCCTGGAGCGCAAGGCCGACACGCTGTCCGGTGGCGAGGCGCAGCGTATCCGCCTGGCCAGCCAGATCGGCGCCGGCCTGGTCGGGGTGATGTACGTGCTCGACGAACCGTCGATCGGCCTGCACCAGCGCGACAACGAACGCCTGCTCGGCACGCTGACGCGGCTGCGCGATCTCGGCAACACGGTGATCGTGGTGGAACACGACGAAGACGCGATCCGCCTGGCCGACTATGTCCTGGACATCGGTCCGGGCGCGGGCGTGCATGGCGGCGAGATCGTCGGCCAGGGCCAGCTCGAGGACATCCTCAAGGCGCCACGCTCGCTGACTGGCCAATACCTGTCGGGCAAGCGCCGCATCGAGATCCCCAAGCAGCGCCACAAGCCCAACCCGAAGATGACCCTGCACCTGCGCGGCGCACGCGGCAACAACCTGAAGGGCGTGGACCTGGACGTGCCGGCCGGCTTGCTGACCTGCATCACCGGCGTGTCCGGCTCGGGCAAGTCGACGCTGATCAACGACACGCTGTTCGCGCTGGCCGCCAACGAGATCAACGGCGCCTCGCATCCGGTCGCGGCCTATGACCAGGTCGACGGACTGGACCTGTTCGACAAGGTGGTGGACATCGACCAGTCGCCGATCGGGCGCACGCCGCGCTCGAATCCGGCCACCTACACCGGCCTGTTCACGCCGCTGCGCGAACTGTTCGCGCAGGTGCCGGAAGCGCGCGCGCGCGGCTACTCGCCGGGGCGCTTCAGCTTCAACGTGCGCGGCGGCCGCTGCGAGGCCTGCCAGGGCGACGGCCTGCTCAAGGTCGAGATGCACTTCCTGCCGGACGTGTACGTGCCCTGCGACGTCTGCCACGCCAAGCGCTACAACCGCGAGACGCTGGAGATCCTCTACAAGGGCTACAACATCAACGACGTGCTGGAAATGACCGTCGAGGATGCGCTGAACCTGTTCGAGCCGGTGCCGGCGATCGCGCGCAAGCTCGAGACCCTGGTCGACGTGGGGCTGAGCTACATCAAGCTGGGCCAGAGCGCGACCACGTTGTCCGGTGGCGAGGCGCAGCGCGTGAAGCTGTCCAAGGAACTGTCGCGCCGCGATACCGGGCGCACCCTGTACATCCTCGACGAGCCGACCACGGGCCTGCATTTCCACGACATCGAAGCGCTGCTGGCGGTGTTGCACAAGCTGCGCGACGAAGGCAACACGGTGGTGGTGATCGAGCACAACCTGGACGTCATCAAGACCGCGGACTGGATCGTCGATCTCGGCCCGGAGGGCGGCCATCGCGGCGGCAGCATCCTGGTCACCGGCACGCCGGAGGAAGTGGCCGCGCACGCCGGCTCCTACACCGGCCACTTCCTGGCCAAGCTGTTGCCCTCGGTCAGCACCCGCCCGACCCGTCCGGCCGCCACCGCCAACAAGCCGCTGGCGCTGCCGCCGCGCAAGAGCGAGCGCGAGGCCGCGGCGAAAGCGGCCAAGGCCGCCGAGAAAGCCGCCAAGGCCACGGCCAAGGCCGCCACCGCCAAGGCAGCCAAGGCCAGCAAGGCGGTGAAGAAGGCCGCGCCGGCCAAGAAGACCTCCAGCAAGAAGAGCGACCGATGAGCGACACCTCCCACAAGATCCTCGCCCGCGTGCCGATCAGCGTGCGCTGGCGCGACATGGACAGCATGGGCCACGTCAACAACGCCAAGTACATCTCGTACCTGGAAGAGGCACGCGTGCGCTGGATGCTGGGCGTGCCGGACGTGTCGATGAGCGATCGCATCGCACCGGTGGTGGCCGCGACCAACGTCAACTACCGTCGCCCGATCGTGTGGCCCAACGACATCCTGGTCGAATTGTTCGTCGAGCGCCTGGGCAATAGCAGCGTCACCATCGGCCATCGCATCGTCGACCAGCAGGACGAGTCGGTGCTGTACTCCGACGGCAACGTGGTGGTGGTGTGGATGGACACGCAGACCGGCAGAAGCGCGCCGCTGCCGGAGCCGATTCGCAACGCGTCGAGCTGAGTCCGCTCGCGTCACCGGTCGCGGAAAGCAGCACGGTTGCGGGTAGCGCGGGCGCCGCCTCGCGACCGGTAGCGCAGTGGGGTCGCGAGGTGGCGGCCACGCTGCTCGCAACCGTGCTGCGGCAACCCCGCCAGCCGACAGGCCATCGCCTCGGGATCCTGCGCCAAGCGCATCGGATAGGGGATCGCGAACGGCCGCGAATCAGGGCGCCGTCTTGCGCACCTGCAGGCTGGCCTCGACCTTGCGGCCATCGGCCAGCACGAACGTCACCGGCACGGCGACGCCTTCGCGCAAGGGCTGGGTCGGCTCCATCAGCATCAGGTGCAGCCCACCCGGCGCCAGGATCGCCGCGCCGCCCGCCGGCAAGGCCAGGCGATCGACTTCGCGCATCCGGTTCACGCCATCGACCTGGGTGGACTCGTGCAGCGACACGTCACCGAACGCAGGACTGCTGGCCGATACCACCGCCAGCGACTGCGCGCACGGATTGGCGAGGCGGCCGAAGCCGGCGGCCATCGCCATCGCGGCACCTGGCGGCAACCGCACCCAGCCCGCTTCCCAGCGCGGCAGGCACTCGCTGGCGGGCGCGGCCTGGGCCGCAACGTTGCCGGCGGCGCACAGCGTCGCGACGGCGATCAGGAAACGAGCGGAAAGCGGGATTCGGCACATGGCGTCTATCATAGCCATAGACGCCGGGAGCCTGTAATGAGCATCGAGATCTTCGACCACGACACGATCCGCGAGATCCGCCTGGCCCGGCCGCCGGCCAATGCGCTGGACACCGCGCTGTGCCGCGCGCTGATCTCCGCGGTCAACCAGGCCGCGGCCGACGATGCGCATGCGATCGTGCTGTCCGGCGCGCCGCAGCTGTTCTCCGGCGGGCTGGACGTGCCCTACCTGCTGTCGCATGGCGAAGACCGGCACAAGCTGTTGGACAGCTGGCATGCCTTCTTCGGCGCAGCCAAGACGCTGGCCGAAAGCCGCATCCCGGTGGTCGCCGCGATCACCGGCCACGCCCCCGCCGGTGGCTGCGTGCTGGCGCTGTGCTGCGACTACCGGATCATGGCGCGCAGCGTCGATCCGGCCCGCCCCTATGCCATCGGGCTGAACGAGGTGCAGGTCGGGCTGGCCGCGCCCGAAGGCATCCAGCGCCTGCTGCGTCGCGTGGTCGGCCCGCATCGTGCCGAGCGCCTGCTGGTGGCCGGCGAGATGGTGCCGGCGGAAACCGCGGTCCAGATCGGCCTGGTCGATGAACTGGTCGACGGCGACCTGGTGGTCGCGCGCGCGGTGGCGTGGCTGCAGGACCTGCTGAAATTGCCGCGCCAGCCCATGCTGCACACCCGCGACGTGGCGCGCGCGGACATTCGCGAGGCGCTGGCGCCGGAGCTGATCCAGTTGGAACGCTTCATCGAAGCCTGGTACGCCGCGGATGCGCAGGCCGCGCTGAACGCCCTGGCCACGCGCCTGCGCAAGCCAGGCTGAGCCCAACTGCCGCCGCCCGCCCCGGCCAGCGACGGGGCCCCGCCCTCCCGTCGCGCTATGGCGCCCCCGCTATAATCGCGGTCTGTCGAAACACCAGGCCGCATCCTTGTCCGCCACCGCCGAACCCGTCGTGTCCGAACTGATCAACCTGCTCTCGCTGGAGCGGCTGGAGGACAACCTGTTCCGCGGCCAGAGCCGCGACATCGGCACCAAGTACGTGTTCGGTGGACAGGTGCTCGGCCAGGCGCTGGCCGCCGCGCAGGCGACCGTGGAAAACGGCCGCCAGGCGCATTCGCTGCACGCGTACTTCCTGCGCGCCGGCAACATCGACCACCCCATCGTCTACGACGTCGATCGCACCCGCGACGGCGGCAGTTTCTCGGTGCGCCGGGTCACCGCGATCCAGCACGGCAAGGTGATCTTCTTCTGCGCCGCGTCGTTCCAGGAACACGAAGACGGCGCCGAACACCAGTCGCGCATGCCCGAAGTGCCGCAGCCCGAAGACATCGCGCCGACCCCGCCACTGGCGCCGGAAGTGCTGCAGAAACTGCCGGTGAAAGTGCAGCGCTGGCTGTCGCGCGGCGGCCCGTTCGAGTTCCGCCACGTTTACCCGCGCGACGAGCTCAATCCGCCCAAGCGGCCGCCGTTCCAGCAGATGTGGATGCGCCTGAGCGACCCGGTCGGCGACGACCTGGGGCTGCATCGCGCGCTGCTGGCCTATGCCTCGGATTTCCAGTTGCTGGGCACGGCGACCTTCCCGCACGGCATCAGCTATTACACGCCCAACGTGCAGATGGCCTCGCTCGACCACGCGCTGTGGTTCCACCGTCCGTTCCGCACCGACGATTGGCTGCTGTACTCGCTCGATAGCCCGACCGCGCAGGGTTCGCGCGGCCTGGCGCGCGGCCAGTTCTTCACCCGCGACGGCGTGCTGGTGGCCAGTACCAGCCAGGAAGGCCTGATCCGCGTCGTGCCCGACGGCGCTGCCGCCGCCGTGCCGGCCAAGGACTGACATGCGCAAGATCTTCAGCAGCCAACGCATAGAGACCGCCGAGGGCGTGGCCAAGCTGTTGCGCGATGCCGACATCGACGTGCGCATCACCAACGGCCGTTCCTATCAGGGCAAACGCGGCGGCCAGTTCAGCTATCTCGACCAGAGCAACGCGCAGATGCATCCGACCGTGTGGGTGGTACGCGCCGACGACCAGCCGCGGGCGCGCGAATTGCTGCGCGAGGCCCGGCTGCTCGACACCACCCGCCGCGACCTGCCCAATGTCGAATACACCTTCGCCGAAGCCCCGGCCGGCAGCGACGCCGGCCGCGCGAACTGGGCCTGGCGGGTGCGGATCGGCCTGCTGCTGGTGATCGGCGCGATCGCGATGTTCATCATGCTGCGCCACCGCGCCGCGCCGCCGCCGGCCCCCGCCGCCCCGGTGCAGCAGGTGCAGCCGCAACCGGCAGCCAAGCCGGCCCCCCCGGCCCCGGCCGAGCAGGAAGAAGACCCCTCGCGCGTACGCATCCAGCCGGCGCGCTGAGCGCCGGCATGGCTCATCGGTTCGGTCGCGGCCATCCAGCCGGCGCCGACCCGGTCACATCGGCGGCGTCGCTACGTCAGGGGTAAAACGGTCACGGAGCCCGCCATGGATGTCCGATCGCTGTATCCCGCGCAAGAATCGATGCAAGAACCGACGCTTGAGCTCACCCTGCAGCGCGAACTGCCACGGGCGGCCGCCGGTTGCCCGCAGGCTTACTCGCGCATCGTCGGGACCTGCCAGAACACCATCACCGCGATCGCCCTGGCGATCACCCGCGATGTGCAGGCCAGCGAAGACATCGCGCAAGAGGCTTTCCTGCGCGCCTGGCAGCAGTTGTCACAGCTGCAGAACCACGCCAGCTTCCTGCCCTGGCTGCGCCAGATCACCCGCAACCTGGCGCGCGACTGGCTGCGTGCCAACCGCCATCGTCCGTTGTCGGGCGAAGCCGCGGAGATCGCGATCGGCATGGCCGCCGACCCGAGTCCTGGGCCGTCCGAACAGTTGCAACGGGTGGAAGAGGAAGTCGCCGCGCTGGACATCATCTCGGCGCTGCCGGAGGAGAGCCGCGAGACCCTGCTGCTGTACTACCGCGAAGGCCAGCGCTCGCAACAGGTCGCGCAATTGCTCGGGCTCAGCGACGCGGCGGTGCGCAAGCGCCTGTCGCGCGCGCGCGCCCACGTGCGCGAACAACTGCTGGCGCGTTTCGGCGAATTCGCGCGCGGCACTGCGCCAGGCGCGGCGTTTGCCGTCACCGTTACCTCGGCACTGATGATCGCCGCGCCCGGCACGGCGACGGCGGCGGTCGCACTCGGTGCCGGGCTGGGCACGGTAGGCGGTGCCGGCAAGCTCGGCGGCGGCTTGGGTGTGTCGGCGCTATCGGGCGGCACCGCGCTCGGCTCGCTGGGTGCGGCGGTGCTGGCGCGTGCCGGCGCGATTCCCACGCAGGCATGGCTGTCGATCCTGGTTGGCATGGTGGTGGGCTTCACCGTCACCTATGCCAGCGGTTTCTATTTGCTGCGCTATGCCGAGGACGACGGCGAGCGCCGGCAGATCCGCGGCTTCATTCGGTTGAGTACCTTGACCGCGGCGGTGGTGTGCTTCGTGACCCTGATGCTGGCCTTGATGGGAGCACACATCGTCGGCGTATCGGCATTCCTGGCCGTGGGCATGCTCGCGATCAACTACCAGTGCCTGGTTATCTTGTCGCGAATCATGGCGCCGATGCTGGCGCGCGATGCCGCGCGACATGGCCGCACCGGCCCCACTCGCCTTTACCAAAGCACCTACGGCAAGCCGGCGGTGTTGTTCTCCAATCTGTTCGTGCTCGCCTCGTTTCTCTACATGCTGCATGGTCGTGGGGTGATCTGAGAGCGACGCTCTTCTCCCATCCGCGGAACTTCTGCAGGCGCTGCAGCTTGCGAGATGGGGTTTTATTGAGGGGCGCGCTTGGTGTGGGCGGTGGTTTGTGTTGGCTTGCGGTATGGGCGCCGCCCTGCCGGGGTCGACCACCGCTGCCGCGTTGGTCACTTTCGGTTCGGGCGGCGCCTGTCCGCACTCACCGCGCGGCCGCCCTGTGCCGCTCGACGCGCCCACTCGGCAGGACGGCGCAAGGCGCTTTGAATTTCAAGCTTCGTTCGGGGCGCGCCGGGAGGGTGGGGAGAGAAGAGCGGGCTGCCGATTTCTATCGGCGCCTGACCGATTGCAGCCTCGATGAGAGGTTCGTTGTAGGAGCGGCTTCAGCCGCGACCGCGGGATCCAGCAGTCGCGGCTGAAGCCGCTCCTACAGGTGGAGACCTCCCGAAGCCGGGTAGCCGCAAATCGCCACAGCGGTCGGGACGAAGGCTCTTCTCCTCCCACCCTCCAGCGCGCCTCAATCGAAGACATGACAACCAACGCGCCTTGCGCCGTCCTGGCGGGAGGGGGTGGCCAGCGGACATGGATGTCCGCGCTAGGCGAGTTGGACAGGATGTCCAACCGAGCCGGGCCCGCCCCCTCCCGCCAGGGCGGTGCCCACACCGTAAGCCGACACAAATAACCGCACACAGCACGCGCCCTCAATAAACCCCTCTCATCCGCAAGCCGCAAGAGCTGCAGAGGCCAGGCTGCCGGGAGAACAACAAGAAAACCCCCGCGCATCGCTGCACGGGGGTCCTGTCGATCGGCGCCTTGTTGCAGTGTCGCGATTACTTGCTGGTGGCCGCCGGCGCCGGCGCCGGATTGCCATGCGCGCCGGGACCGCGCTTGCCATGGTCGGGACCATGGCCCATCGGACCATGCTTGGCCGACGCGGCATCGAACTCGGCCTTGCTCAGCTTGCCGTCCTTGTCGGCGTCGGCATCGGCGAACCACTTGTCGCGGAACTGCTGGCCACGAAGCTGGAAATCGGCCTTGTCGACATAGCCGTCCTTGTTCGCATCCATCTTGTCGAAGCGCGCGGCGAACTTCGGATCCGCCTTGGCCTCTTCGCGACTGATGCGGCCATCCTTGTTGGTGTCGAGCTTGGCCATCCGGTCCGGACCACCATGGCGATCGCCACGCATGGGCAGTTCGTCGGCCGACAGCTTGCCGTCCTTGTTCGCGTCCAGCTTGTCGAAGTTCTGCGCCAGGCGCGGCGCGGCCGCCGCCTCGCTGCGATCGATCACGCCGTCGCCGTTCTTGTCGAGCTTGGCCAGGCCGTGCGGACCGTCGGCCGGCGGCGCATCTGCAGCGAAAGCCGGGGCGCTGCCCAGGGCAGCCAGCACGGCCAGGACGATGAGGGGATTGCGGTAGGTCATGGACTTGCTCCAATGCAGGTTCGTGGGTCGACGCGCGAATCCGGCCGGGCCGGCGTGATCGCGCCATCACCGACATCAACGGGCGGCCGCGCGGCCGGTTGACGCCGGCCGGGCCGTGTTCATCCAGCGGACAGTCGCCGCCGCTGCGACGACGAGGCGCTATGCTTGCCGCATGGCCGCCGTGCATGACAACCGCGAGGAACTGCGCCTGTACCAGACCGGCGCGCACGCGTGCGGCTACTGGCCCGACCGACTGGCGCGCGACCTGGTGCTGGACCCGTACGATCCGCGCCTGGACTCGATCTATCCGCAGGCGCTGGCGTGGGGCTTCCGCCGCTCCGGCGACCTGGTCTACCGACCGCATTGCGAGCATTGCCACGCCTGCGTGCCGGTGCGCATCCCGGTCGCCGCGTTCCGGCCGGACCGCAGCCAGCGGCGCTGCCTGGCGCGCAATGCCGACCTGTCGTGCCGCATCGTCGCCGCCGAGCGCAGCGAGGAGCAGTTCGCGCTGTATCGGCAATACCTGCACGAACGCCACCCCGGCGGCGGCATGGACGACCACGGCACGCGCGAGTTCGACCAGTTCCTGATCGGCAGCTGGTCGCACGGGCGCTTCCTGGAGATCCGCGAGGCGGCGCCGGCCGGCGGGCGTGGCCGCCTGCTCGCGGTGGCGGTCACCGACATCACCGAGCAGGCGCTGTCGGCGGTCTACACCTTCTACGCGCCGGACATGGCGGCACGCAGCCTCGGCACGCTGGCGATCCTGCACCAGCTCGACTGGGCGCGGCGCGAGGGCCGGGCCTATCTGTACCTGGGCTACTGGATCCGCGGCCACGCCAAGATGGACTACAAGCGCCGCTTCCACGGCCTGGAGGCCTACGACGGCCGGCAATGGCGCGACTTCGCCGCCGGCTGGGGCGCGATCGAGCTGCCGCGCTGAGCCGCCAGGCGCTGACATGCCGGCGCCATCGGGCGCATGCGAGAATCCCGCGCATGATCCGGACCTCCCTGCTCCTCGGCCTCGCACTGCTGTGCAGCGCCTGCACGCACGCCCCCTCCTCCGTCACCGCGGAACCCGCCAAGCCCGCGCAGGGCAAGGCCGCGACGCTGCGCCTGGCGACCTACAACACCTCGCTGTATTCCGACGAGGCCGGCGGGCTGATCGCCGAGCTGGAAGGCGACAGCGCGCATGCGCGCAAGATCGCCGCGGTGCTGCAGAACGTACGCCCGGATCTGGTATTGCTGAACGAGTTCGACTACGACGACGCGCATCGCGCCGCCGAACTGTTCCAGCGCCGCTACCTCGAAGTCGCCCAGCCCGGCGGCGGCGAACCGCTGAAGTTTCCTTATCGCTACCTGGCGCCGGTCAACACCGGCGTGCCCAGCGGGCTGGACCTGGACAACAACGGCAGCGCCGGCGGCGAAGGCCGCAACCGCGGCAACGACGCGTGGGGCTACGGCCTGCACCCGGGCCAGTACGGCATGCTGGTGCTGTCCAAGTACCCCATCGACGAAGCGGCGGTGCGCAGCTTCCGGCTGCTGAAGTGGAGCGCGATGCCGGATGCGCTGCGTCCGATCGATCCGGCCAGCGGCAAGCCTTTCCACAGCGATGCGGTGTGGGCCCAGTTGCGGCTGTCGTCCAAGTCGCACTGGGACGTGCCGGTGCGCACGCCGCAGGGCGTGGTGCACATGCTGGTGTCGCATCCGACCCCGCCGGTGTTCGATGGCCCCGAGAAGCGCAACGCCGCGCGCAACCACGACGAAATCCGCCTGTGGCACGACTACCTGTCCGGCGGCACGGCGGCAAGCTGGCTGTGCGACGACGCCGGCCGTTGCGGTGGCCTGGATGCGAAGGCGCGCTTCGTGATCCTCGGCGACCTCAACAACGACCCGATCGACGGCGAGGGCCGCCACGAGGCGATCGTCGGGCTGATCGAGCATCCGCGCGTGCTGCGCTACCCGACCCCGACCAGCGGCGGCGGCGAAGCGGCCGCACGCGGCTATGCGGCCCAGGGCATCGATCATCGCGGCGCGCCGGCGCAGGTCACCGGCGATTTCGGCCCGAAAGCCGGCGCGATGCGCCTGGATTACGTGCTGCCGTCGAGCGGTTTCGGTTACCTCGGCAGTGGCGTGTTCTGGCCGGCCGGCAGCGACGCGCACGCCGCCATCGCCGATGGCAGCGACCACCACCTGGTCTGGGTGGACGTGCGCTAAGAAGCGTCAGCGCCGGGGCGCGGGCGCGCTCATGCCTGCAGCGTGATCTTCAGCGCCTCGGCCGATTCGCGCGCCAGGGCGCGTGCCGCATCGATGGTATCGGCACGCGCGAGGGTGACGCCGACGCGGCGGTGGCCGTGCACGCTGGGCTTGCCGAACAGCCGCAATGCGGTGCCGGGCTTGGCCAGCGCTGCGTCCACGTGTTCGAACAGCGGCACGCCTTCGCCATGCGCCAGCAGCGCGCACGATGCCGACGCGCCGACCTGGCGAAGGGTCGGGATCGGCAGGCCCAGGATCGCCCGCGCATGCAGCGCGAACTCGCTCAGTTCCTGCGAAGCCAGGGTAACCAGGCCAGTGTCGTGCGGGCGCGGCGAGACTTCGCTGAACCACACTTCGTCGCCACGCACGAACAGCTCCACGCCGAACAGGCCCCAGCCGCCGAGCTCGTCGGTGATCGCGCGGGAAATCTCCTGCGCACGCTCCAGCGCGCGCGACGACATCGGCTGCGGCTGCCAGCTCTCGCGGTAGTCGCCGTCCTTCTGCCAATGTCCGATCGGCTCGCAGAAAGCAGTGCCGCCGACATGGCGCACGGTCAGCAGGGTGATCTCGTACTCGAAATCGATGAAGCCCTCGACGATGCAGCGGCCAGCGCCGGCGCGCCCGCCGGTCTGCGCGTATTCCCAGGCCGCATCGACGTCGGCGGCGCTGCGCAAGGTGCTCTGGCCCTTGCCGGAGGAGGACATCACCGGCTTGACCACGCACGGCAGGCCGATCGCCTCGACCGCGGCGCGATACTGCTCCTGGGTGTCGACGAAGCGGTACGGCGAGGTCGGCAGGCCCAGGGTCTCGGCGGCCAGGCGGCGGATCCCCTCGCGGTCCATGGTCAGGCGTGCGGCGCGCGCGGTCGGCACGACGCGCTGGCCCTGTTCCTGCTCCAGCTGCACCAGGGTCTCGGTGTGGATGGCCTCGATCTCGGGGACGATCAGGTGCGGCTGCTCGCGCGCGATCAACTCGCGCAGCGCCATCGGATCCAGCATGTCCAGCACATGCGAGCGGTGCGCGACCTGCATCGCCGGCGCATCGGCGTAGCGGTCGGCGGCGATGACTTCCACGCCGAAGCGCTGCAGTTCGATCGCCACTTCCTTGCCCAGCTCGCCGGAGCCCAGCAACAGCACGCGGGTGGCGGAGGGGGAAAGTGGGGTGCCGAGGGTGGTCATGGCGCGACTCCGAAGTGGGGCGCCATTCTAACGGCGGGCGACGCCGCGGCCGCCTCCCCTCGTTCGTCCGCGGCCGCCGCGCGCCGGCACTTGCATCAGATATCAAATTGATATCATATTGCCAGAAAGGCGCAGGGGCGCCGATCGGGAGTTCGGGATGAAAGAGAAATCCTTGGGATCGCTGCCTGGCATCCCGTTCGTGCTGGGCGTGCTGGGGGTGGTGGTGATCGGCGGCTGGATCCTCGGCCAGAGCGGCGACTCGGGCCTGGGCCGGATCTCGCCCGGCGTGGCCGCCGCCGGCCTGGCGGTGGTCGTGCTGGCCGCCCTGAGCCTGATCGGCCTGTACACCGTGCAGCCCAACCAGGCGGCCGTGCTGAGCCTGTTCGGCAAGTACGTGGGCACGGTCAAGGACAACGGCCTGCGCTGGAACAACCCCTTCTACGCCAAGCGCAAGGTCAGCCAGCGCGTGCGCAATTTCGAGAGTGGCCGGCTCAAGGTCAACGAACTGGACGGCAGCCCGATCGAGATCGCGGCGGTGATCGTGTGGCAGGTCGTCGATGCGTCCGAAGCGGTCTACAACGTCGACGACTACGAGAGCTTCGTGCACATCCAGTCCGAGTCGGCGCTGCGCGCGATGGCCACCAGCTATCCCTACGACGCGCACGAGGAAGGCCAGCTCGCGCTGCGCAGCCACGCCAGCGAGATCTCGCAACACCTGAAGGACGAGCTGGCCGAACGGCTGGCCGACGCTGGCGTACAAGTGCTGGACGCGCGCATCAGCCACCTCGCCTACGCGCCGGAGATCGCCCAGGCGATGCTGCAGCGGCAGCAGGCCAACGCAGTGATCGCGGCACGCACGCGCATCGTGGCCGGCGCGGTCGGCATGGTCGAGATGGCCCTGAAGGAATTGCAGCGCACCGGCGTGGTGGAACTGGACGAGGAGCGCAAGGCGCAGATGGTCGGCAACCTGCTGACCGTGCTGTGCTCCGATCGCGGCACCCAGCCGGTCGTCAACACCGGCTCGCTCTACTGATGACCGAAAAGAAGGCCTATCCGCTGCGCATCAACGCCGACGTGCTGGCGGCGATGCAACGCTGGGCCGACGACGAGCTGCGCAGCGTCAACGCACAGATCGAGTACGTGTTGCGCGATGCATTGCGCAAAGCCGGCCGCTTGCCTGCGCCGGGCCCTGCTTCCGACGACAAGGAACCGTGATGAGCACCCGCTGGAAATACCTCACCGTGGAAGTCAAACCCAGTTTCGTCGGCGGCATCCGCTGCGATGAAGTGCAGACCACGCTGGAAAAGCATGGCGAGCTCGGCTGGGAACTGGTCAACCTGATCGTCCCCGCACCGATGAATCCGGTCGTGCTGATCTTCAAGCAGCCGGCATAGACCGGGCATCCCCGAACGCCGTTGCCTGCCTGCGGCTGCGATCGCCACGACGCGGTTGGCCCGGCCGGACCGCACCGGCTAAGCTGGTCGCATGCACGCGCGCCACACCCTCCTGCTCAACAGCGATGCCATCGAACTATGGCCGGCCTGGCTGCTGCGCGCGCGCAGCAACCCCGATGCCCGCCACCTCGCACAGGCGGACTGGCTACTGCGGCGCAAGCGCGACGGCCGCTACCTGGCGGTGCGCCTGCCGCAGGGGCTGCTGCCCCTGGTGGCGCGGCTGGCACGCGAACCCGGCATCGACGCGGCGCTGGACCAACTTGCCCGCCACGATGCATTGCCCGATCTGCCGGACCTGGCCGCGCTGCCGCTGCAAGGCCTGTGCGAACGCCTGGATCGGCTGGGCATGGATGCGCACGAATACGAACAGCGCACCGGCCTGTCGCTGGTCGCCGAGCCATCGCGGCTGAACTTCGCCGGACGCGACCGCTACGCTCGCGCGCTGTGGCTGGGCGCCGGCGCCGCGCGCCAGTGGCAGCGCATGCGCGCGGCCGCGGCGACGGACGACATCGTGCTGGAAGCGATCTCCGGCTATCGCAGCCACGACTATCAACTGGGCATCTTCGAGCGCAAGTTCGCGCGCGGCCAGGACCTGGCGCAGATCCTGGCGGTCAACGCCGCGCCCGGTTATAGCGAGCATCACAGTGGCGATGCGCTGGATATCGGCGCGCCCGGCGAACCGCCGGCGGAGGAAAGCTTCGAACGCACCGCTGCGTTCGACTGGCTGCGCCGTCGTGCCGGAGAGTTCGGTTTCCGCATGAGTTATCCGCGCGGCAATCCGCACGGCATCGTCTACGAGCCCTGGCACTGGCGTTATCACCCTGGGTTGTAGGAGCGGCTTCAGCCGCGACGCTTGAAGCTGTCCGATGGCGGACGAGGCTAGGCCGACGGAGCTGCGAGCGCAGGCGACGTTCCTGGGTCGGACGGGTTGCGGTCGCGGCTGAAGCCGCTCCTACAGTGGGCAACCATGCATCTGGGGCCGTTGTAGGAGCGGCTTCAGCCGCGACGCTTGAAGCTGTCCGTTGGCGGACGAGGCTAGGCCGATGGAGCTGCGAGCGCAGGCGATGTTGCCGACGCGGACGGGTTGCGGTCGCGGCTGAAGCCGCTCCCACAGTGGGCAACCATGCATCTGGGCCGTTGTAGGAGCGGCTTCAGCCGCGACGCTTGAAGCTGTCCGATGGCGGACGAGGCTAGGCCGACGGAGCTGCGAGCGCAGGCGATGTTGCCGACGCGGACGGGTTGCGGTCGCGGCTGAAGCCGCTCCTACAGTGGGTGGATACAGTGGGCGGATACGGTGCGCGGACGCGTGGCCTGAGCGGTTGCTACTCCTGCGAGCGCGGGGTCGGCTTCTTCGCCTCGACGGCGAAATCGGCGATCCGCCACAAATACAGACCCGCATAGGTCCGGTACGGCCCCCAGCGTTCGCCGCGGGCCAGCAACTCTTTCGCGCTGGGCATGGCCTCCAGCTTGTCGACCTTCTGCGCGCCCTTGCGTACGCCCAGGTCGTCGACCGGCAATACGTCCGGGCGCCCGAGCCGGAACATCAGCATCATTTCCACCGTCCAGCGGCCGATCCCGCGGATCGGCACCAGCGCCTCCACGATCTGATCGTGGTGCAAGGTGGACATCTGCCGCAGCGTGGGGACTTCGCCGGCTGCCTCGCGACGCGCCAGGTCGCGCAGCGCCAGCGCCTTGTTGCCCGACACCCCGCAGGCGCGCAGCGCGGCATCGTCGATGCGGCCCAAGGTGTCGGCATGCAGTCGTGTACTGCCGATCGCCGCTTCCACGCGCCCCACAATCGTCGACGCAGCCTTGCCGCTGAGTTGCTGGAACAGGATCGCCCGCGCCAACGCATCGACCGGATCGAAAGGCTTGCGCCAGCCCGGTTGCGGTTCGATCGGGCCGATCCGCTTCATCCACGTAGCCAGCTTGCGGTCGCGCCGGCTGAGGTGATCGTAGGCTTGCTCGACGTCGAAACCGCGGGCGTGGCGTGGCATCGGATCAGCGCCTCAGCGCGTGCACGGCGAGCACCAGCCAGCCGAGCATCAGTGCCGTGCCGCCCACTGGCGCCAGGCTGGTCGACCACCCGGCCAGCACGCCGCCGACCAGGCTGCCGGAGAACAGCAGCGTGCCCAGCAACAACAGGCCCAGGCCGGCCTTCGACAACAGGCGGTCAGAGGCCGCGCCCAGCACCGCCAGCACCGCGCCATGACCGAACGCATACCAGGCGGCGGTCTGCAGGCGTGACTGCGCCAGCGCATCGGCAGCACCGTGCGCGGCATAGGCCGACAGCGCGATCGCGGAGGCAGCGAGCAGGCACCCCAGGAAGGCAAGCACGGAGGGCTTGCGGGCACGACGGTCGTAGGAGCGCATCACAGGTCCAGTTCGACGGATGCGCGAAGCGTGCCACAAAAAGGCGCGGCATAAAAAAAACGCGCCGCTTGCGCGACGCGTTCTTTAGCCCGGCATCGTGTCCAGGGACACGATGCATGGGGCGATTACTTGATGGCCCAGTAGATGCCGAAGGTGCCGTCCTGGGTGAAGGACTTCTCCACGCCGCCCTTCCACGACTCGAACGGGCGATCGACCACGTCGTAGCCGTTGGTCACGGCCCAGGCCCGCAGCGAATTGCGCGCCACGTCCAGGCCCGCCATGTGGCCGGTGTAGGTGGCGAACGCCGAGCGGTGGGCAGTCGTGCGCACGTAGGTGACCGGCGCGCCACCGGTGATGTTGATCTTCAGCGGCTCGCCGACGGCGGCCACCAGGCCCGCATCGACGACCGGAGCGGCGGCGGCATCGGCCGACTTGTCCGCATCGGCGGCTTCGTCCGGCTTCGGTGCGGCACCGACGCGCTTGCGGACCGGCTGGACCACGTCGAAGGCGTACTTGTCGGCAGCGAAGTCGGTGGTGACGATACGCACCGGACCGGCCGCTTCCAGGTTGTTCGCTTCCATGACCCGCTTGATCCACTCAAGGTTGTCCTTGATGGACTTCTTGATCGTGTCGTTGTCGCGGTCGATGTTGCCGGCGTTGACGACCAGCAGGTCCTCGGCCGGGACGTCGACGATCGACAGGTCGTTCAGGGCCAGCTTGCCGTCCTGTTCGAAGCGATAGTCGAAGTTCGGCACGGTCGCCAGCATGTTGGCCATGCGTGCCAGGCCCAGCTTCAGGTCGTCGCCGACGTGGCGGCTGACATACAGACCGGCGTAGCGACCCAGCAGGTTCCAGCCGTACTTGATGCTGTAGTCCTGGGTGATCTTGACGTTGCGGTTGTTCTTGCCGGTCGGCTCGAGCGTGAAGCTGGTCTTCTTGTCGTAGCCCTTGGTCGGGTCTTCGATGGCGATCTCGACGCGCTCGTTCTTCACGCTGTCGGTGATCGTCCAGCTGCCATCGCCGATGTAGCCCTCGTTGGAGCTGTAGTCCAGGCGTGCGCCCTTGCCCGATTCCGGGCCGGACAGCTTGAGCTGGATCTTCGGGTCGCGCAGCACCAGCGGGTTCCAGTCCTCGAAACGGCGAAGGCTGTTCACCGTGTCGTACACGATGGTCATCTTGCGATTCGTTTCGACGCTCTCGGACATCTGACGCTCCGAGGGAAGCACCAGGCCCAACACGACAAACAGGCCAGCCACGATCCCCAAGGCGATCAGGAACTCGATAATACGGGTCATTCAGCAGTCTCCGGGGCCGATCCCACGGCCGGGTTGATGAAGCGAAGCGCCCATCCTAGCAGGCTTCGCGGCCAATGTTCAGTTGCCGTTCCTGGCGGCCCGCCATACCGCGCCGCATCGCCGGCGAATGGCACGGCGGCGTGGTTGCAGGAGGGCTGGCCAACGGTAGACAAAAACCAGCCCCAGGGGTTCGGGATCGCCCCCGGCAGGGCCAGTTTTTATTCAGCTACGCCCGCTGCCTGCGCGGGCCTCGGCGGGCCTGCGCAGGCGTGGTCCAGGGTTTCAGACCAGCTGCAGTTCGAACGCCTTGAGCACGGCGCGGGTACGGTCGCGCACGCCGAGCTTGGACAGGATATTGGAGACGTGGTTCTTGATCGTCCCCTCGGCCACGCCCAGCGAATTGGCGATTTCCTTGTTGGAGAAGCCGCTGGCCATCAGGCGCAGGATCTCGGTCTCGCGATCGGTCAGCGGGTCGGGCCGATCGAGACTGACGAACTCGTTGCGCATGTGCTCCAGCCCCGACAGCAGGCGCTGGGTCACCGCCGGCTGCACCAGCGAGCCGCCGTCGGCGACCGCGCGGATCGCACCGACCAATTGCTCCAGCGACACATCCTTGAGCAGATAGCCCTTGGCGCCCGCCTTCAGGCCGGCCAGCACGAGCTGGTCATCGTCGAAGGTGGTGAGGATGATCGTCGGCGGCAAGGTGCCGGAGCGCGACAGCACCTGCAGCGCCTCCAGACCCGACATCACCGGCATGCGCATGTCCATCAGCACGACGTCCGGCTTGACCAGCGGGATCTGCTCGACCGCCTGGCGTCCATCGCCGGCCTCGGCCACGACCTCGATGCCGTCGTCCAGCGCCAGCAGCGAGCGGATGCCCTGCCGCACCAGGGTTTGGTCGTCGACCAGGCAGACACGGATCATCACAACACTCCTTTGGGGACGGCGGCAGCCAGCGGTGCGACGGTGCCGGGAAGGGCCAGGCGCAGACAGAAGCCTGCGCCGCGGCGGGTTTCGATGTCCAGCGTGCCGCCATATTGGGCGACCCGCTCGCGCATGCCGCGCAGCCCGTTGCCGGCTACATAGGCATCGGCGCCACGGCCGTCATCACGGGCGTCGACCACCAACTGGTCCTGCTCGCGGCGCAGCTCGATCCACAGGTGGCGGGCACCGGCATGGCGGGCGGCATTGGTGATGATCTCCTGGACGCAGCGCAGCAGCACGTGCGCGCGCTCGGGGTCATCGATGCTCAGTTCCGGCTGCATGTCCAGGCGGATGTCCAGCGACGGGACCTGGTTGACCAGCGGCCGCAGCGCGGCGGCCAGGTCGATCGTGCCGCCCTCGCGCAGCTGGCTGACCGCCTCGCGCACGTCGGTCAGCAGCAGCTTGGCGAGCGTATGGGCCTGTTTGACGTGCTCCTGCGCCTGGCCCTCGGTGATGTGGCCGGCGACCTCCAGATTGAGGCTGAGCGCGGTCAGGTGGTGGCCGAGCAGATCGTGCAGCTCGCGCGAAATGCGGGTGCGCTCGTTGACCCGCGCGCTCTCGGCCAGCAGGGCGCGGGTGGCGCGCAGCTCGGCATTGAGCCGGCGCTGCTCTTCGCGGGCCTGGACCTGCCGCTTGGCGATCAGCGCGGTGACGAACACGAAGCTGGAAAAGCCCAGGTAGCCCATCGCCTGCAGGATCGCCACCACCCACGGGAAACCCATCAGGTTGGCGTAGACCGGCACCACCGCCAGGTTGCCCAGCACCAGCCAGAACACGGCCATGCGCACCGGCAACAGCCAGGGGAACAGCCCGGCCAGCACCATCAGCAGGATGCTGCCCAGGGCGGTACCGGAGAAGAAGCTGACCCCGATCGCGCAGGCGGTCATCACCAGCAGCGACAGGTGGTCCAGCAGGCGCAGCCGGGCGCCATTGAGGTCGCGGGTGACCCCCCAGTAGATCAGCCCGAACGCCAGGTAGACCACCACCCAGCGCACGATGCGGGTGAACGGCGCGCCTTCCAGCTCGTACAGCGGCAGCGACTCCGGGTCGAGGAAGAAGATCAGCAGCCACAACCCGACCGCGCCCCAGGTGAACAACCCGGCATAGCGCAACAACGATTCATTCTTGACCAGGTACTTCACTTCCGAGCCATCCGCCATGCGTCCACCGCCGGCCTGTGAGAATTGGGGAAACGCGGCGATGGCGGCGGGCCGCCCGCGCGCGAGGCGGCGCCGGAGGGGCTCGCGGACCGTCGGCCTGCGCGGCCGGCGGCGACCTGCCCCAGGACGGTGCGGCGAGGCCTAAACCTGCGTCGGCAAAGATAAATTCGGCAACGCACCGGCCGAAGTCAAGCGTGCCGGAAGCCAGCTACCCTCCCCCGTCCGGCCATGCGACAATCCGGGGAGCGGCCACGCGCCGCCCGCTTTACCCACGGAGTCACAATGTCGATCGTCATCCGCGACGTGAGAGAGCATGAGCTCGACTCCGTCCTGGCCCTCAACAACAACGCCGGTCTGGCGATCCTGCCCCTGGATGCGGCCAGGCTGCATCGCTTCTACGAGAACGCGGAGTATTTCCGCGTCGCCGAACGCGACGGCAACCTCGCCGGTTTCCTGGTCGGTTTCGGCAGCTCCGCGCCGCACGACAGCAGCAACTACGCCTGGTTCCGCGAGCGCTACCCGGATTTCTTCTACATCGACCGCATCGTGGTCGCCAGCCGGCGCCGCGGCGGCGGTGTGGGACGCGCGTTCTACGCCGACGTGCAGAGCTACGCCGAGCTGCGCTACCCGCAGCTGGCCTGCGAAGTGTTCCTGGAGCACGGCGCCGACGCGGCACTGCTGTTCCATGGCAGCTTCGGTTTCCGCGAAGTCGGCCAGAACACCATGCCCGACGTGGACGTGCGCGCCAGCATGCTGCTCAAGGACATGTGCAGTTACGGCTGGGTCCGCGAGACGTATGGCGAGCAATTGCCGGACGTGCCGTGGGTCGGCCGCCCACGCCAGCCGCAGCGGGCCCAGCGCCCGACGGGGACGTGAGCGTGTCGTCGGCGAACCTGGACTTCGAACAGGCAGGCGAACTGAAGATCGGCCAGGTCGGCATCGCCAACCTGCGCGTGCGCACACTCGACGTGCCGCGGCTGGTCAAGGAAATGCACGACCGCGTCGCCCGCGCGCCCAAGCTGTTCGGCCGGGCCGCGGTGATCCTGGACTTCGGCGGGCTGTCGCAGACGCCGGACCCGGCCAGCGCGCAAGCGCTGCTGGACGGCCTGCGCGAAGCCGGCGTGCTGCCGGTGGCGCTGGCCTACGGCACCACCGAGATCGAGCGCCTGTCCGAAACCCTGGGCCTGCCGCTGCTGGCCAAGTTCCGCGCCCAGTACGAGAAGATCGACGGTGGCCCGGCGACATCGCCGCCTCCGCCGCCCCCACCTCCGCCGGCCGCGGTCGCGCCGGCCGCGACCAAGTCGCGCCCGGGCCGCATCCAGCGCACCGCGGTGCGTTCCGGCCAGCAGCTGTATGCCGAAAGCGCGGACCTGACGGTGATGGCCACGGTGGGCGCCGGTGCCGAAGTGATCGCCGATGGCAGCATCCACATCTACGGCAGCCTGCGCGGACGCGCGCTGGCCGGTGCCCAGGGCAACACCGAAGTGCGGATCTTCTGCCGCGACTTCCACGCCGAATTGGTCGCCATTGCCGGCCACTACAAGGTGCTGGACGATATCCCCAAGGAACTGCGTGGCAAGGCCGTCCAGGTCTGGCTGGAGCAGGACCAGATCAAGATCGCTGCGCTGGACTGAACTGACGCAGCCCTACCCTCAAGACATGCAGGAGAGTTCCTTTGGCTGAAATCATCGTAGTCACCTCGGGCAAAGGCGGCGTCGGCAAGACCACCACCAGCGCGAGCCTGGCCTGCGGGCTGGCGCGGCGCGGCAAGAAAGTCGCCGTCATCGACTTCGACGTGGGCCTGCGCAACCTCGACCTGATCATGGGCTGCGAGCGCCGCGTGGTGTACGACTTCGTCAACGTGGTGCACGGCGAAGCGACGCTGAAGCAGGCGCTGATCAAGGACAAGCGCTTCGACAACCTGTTCGTGCTGGCCGCCTCGCAGACCCGCGACAAGGACGCGCTGACCAAGGAAGGCGTGGAGAAGGTGCTCAAGGACCTGGCCGCCGACGGCTTCGACTACATCGTCTGCGATTCGCCGGCCGGCATCGAGAAGGGCGCGTTCCTGTCGATGTACTACGCCGACCGCGCGGTCGTGGTGGTGAATCCGGAAGTGTCCTCGGTGCGCGACTCGGACCGCATCATCGGCCTGCTCGACTCCAAGACCCACCGCGCCGAATCCGGCCTGAGCGTGCCGGCCTCGCTGCTGCTGACCCGCTACAGCCCGGTGCGCGTGGAAGCCGGCGAAATGCTGAGCATCACCGACGTCGAGGAAGTCCTCGGGCTGAAGGCGATCGGCGTCATCCCGGAATCCGGCGACGTGTTGAATGCCTCCAACAAGGGCGAGCCGGTGATCCTGGATCCCGAGTCGCCGGCTGGCCAGGCTTACGACGACGCAGTCGGCCGGATCATCGGCGAGGACCGCCCCATGCGCTTCACTACGGTGGAGAAGAAGGGTTTCTTCACCAAGCTGTTCGGAGGCTAAGGCATGGGACTGCTCGACTTTCTCAAGAGCAAGAAAAACACCGCCGAGACCGCCAAGAACCGCCTGCAGATCATCATCGCGCAGGAGCGCAGCACGCGCGGCGGTCCTGACTACTTGCCGCTGCTGCAGCGCGAGCTGCTGGAAGTGATCAAGAAGTACGTCAACATCGACGCCGATGCGGTCAAGGTCGACCTGATCAAGGATGGGCACAACGACGTGCTCGATATTTCGGTCTCGCTGCCGGAAGAACCTTCGAAGTAAGCCACTCGCGCCGGCCGGTCCGGCGCGCTCCCGGTGTCCCGTGCGCCGGGCCACCGGCACGGCGGATCCGTGCAGGAGCCGATGATGCATTCCTCACCCGCCCCGCAGCTCGTGGAGACGCCGGCAGGACCGGCCGTCACCCGTGTCGACGACATCGATTTCGACGCGGCCAGCGGCTTGCTGGCCGGCCATGGACTGCGCCTGCGCCGGGTCGCCGACGGCGCGCCGATTCCAGGCAGCTATTGGGGCGAACCGGAGGCCGGGATCATCGGCCACGACGTCTACGTGCGCGGCGACACGCCGGTGCATTCGATGCTGCACGAAGCCTGCCACCTGATCGTGCTGCCGCCGGAACGGCGCGAACGCGTGCATACCGACGCCACCGATTCGGTGGAAGAGGAAGACGCGACCTGCTACCTGCAGATCGTGCTGGCCGACGCGCTGCCCGGCGTCGGCAGCGCGCAGCTGATGGCCGACATGGATGCCTGGGGCTATACGTACCGGCTCGGGTCCACGCGCGCCTGGTTCGAGCGCGACGCCGAGGACGCGAAGGCGTGGCTGGTCGCGCGGGCGTTGCTGCCCCTGTAGGAGCGGCTTCAGCCGCGACCGCGCAGGCAATCGAACTGTGGGGAGTGGTAGATCGCGCGGTCGCGGCTGAAGCCGCTCCTACAAGAAGAGCGAGTTCAATCGCGCGCCGACAGGCTCATGTCCAGCGTCGCGACCGTGCCCTGGCCGGCACGCGAGTGGAATTCCAGGTTCCAGCCGAGGTGTTCGCACAAGCGCACGATCAGGTCCAGGCCGATGCCCAGGCTGGCCATGTCGTCGCCACCGCCGCGCGCCATGCGTGCATAGACCGCGCTGACCTCCTCCGGCGACATGCCGTGGCCAGGATCTTCGATGCGCACGATGCCGCGCGCTTCGAGCACGATGCGGACCTGGCCGCGGTCGCTGTTCTCGATCGCATTGCGCAGCAGATTGCCGATCGCCGCCTGCAGGATGGCGACCGGCGCGAACACGTGCACCGGCACCGGCGCCGCCAGCGCGATCGTCAGATCCTTGCCGTCGCATAGATGGCGATGGTCGGCGACGATCTCCGGCAGCAGTTGTTCCAGTTGCACGTCGTCGCTGCTGCGCGCCATCCGCGCCGGGTCCTTGGCGAGCACCAGCAACAGGGCGAGCAGTTGCTCCACACCGGTAGTGGTCTGGCGGATCCGCAGCAGCTGCTGGCGCACCGCCGCTGGCGTATCCGGCTGGGCCAGGGCCAGTTCGGTGGCACCGTCGATCACCGCGATCGGGGTGCGCAGTTCGTGGCTCGCGCTATTGATGAACACCCGCTCGCGCTCGACGAACAGGTCATTGCGCTCGAGATAGTCGTTGAGCGCTTCGGTGATGACGACTTGTTCGCTGCTGGCGCCGGCGGCCAACGCGATCCGCTGGCCGGGCCGGTCCGGGCGCAGGTCGCGAATGCGCCGCGCCATCTCGCTCAGCGGCTTGACCACCCGGCCCATGCCCCAGCCGACCAACAGGCCAAGCAGGATGATCGCGACCAGATTGGACGCGATCATCCACAGGCCGAGGCGATTCTCGTGTTGCTGCAGCTGGGTGATGTCCAGCGCCAGGACCAGGCGGCGGCCGTTGACGTCCTGTACCAGCAGGACCTTGTCGCGGCCCTGGTAGGCGATGCCGTCATGGATGCCCGGTGCCAACTGGGCGAAAGCGGGCGGTGGTGGCGACTGGTCGTCGTCGCCGTACAACTGCACGGTCTCGGTATCGGTCCAGTGGTAATTGGCCTCTTCGGCGCTGCGCTGGACGAAATGGTCCAGCTCCGACTTCAGCAGTGAATGCCAGGTCAGTTGCTCGGCCTGTTCGTTGACGATATAGCCATGCACGAACACCGCCAGCGAGATCAAGCCGGCGTACAACACCAGCCACAGCGTGACCTGGCTGCGCAGGCTGCGCAGCTTATTCTTCATCTGCATGCGCGTCCGCCGTCGCTGCGAGCCGATAGCCGACGCGCGGCAGGGTATGGATCAGCTTCTGTTGGAACGGACCATCGACGCTGCGCCGCAATTCGTAGATATGCGAGCGCAGCATGTCGCCGTCGGGCGGATCCTCGCCCCATAACGCGTGTTCCAGCCGTTCGCGCGTCACCGCCGCGGGGCTGGCCTGCATCAGGGTTTCCAGCAGCTTCCGGCAGGCCGGGTACAGGTGCAGGCTGCGGCCGGCGCGGGTGGCCTCCAGCGTGCCCAGGTCCAAGCGCAGGTCGGCCACTTCCAGGATCCGGCTGCGGCCGCGGCCGTGCGCGCGCGCCAGCACCGCTTCCAGGCGTACCTCCAGCTCAGGCAAAGCAAAGGGCTTGGTGAGGTAATCGTCGGCGCCGGCACGGAAGCCGGCGATCTTGTCGGGCAGCTCGTCGCGGGCGGTCAACATGATGACCGGCACCTCGGAGTGGTGTTCCTCGCGCAGCCGGCGCAGCACTTCGGGGCCCTCCATGCGCGGCATCATCCAGTCCAGGATCACCGCGTCGTAGGCCTGGGTGCTGGCCAGGTGCAGCCCGGTCACCCCATCCGGGGCCGCGTCCAGCACATGGCCGCGCGCCTCGAAGAAGTCGAACAGGTTGGCAACCAGGTTGCGGTTGTCTTCGATGACCAGCAGCCGCATGGGCAAACGCTCCGGCAGGTGAAACAGGGGCACGACATCCTAGCGGGCACCTGTCGGAATAGTGTCGAAACCGCCGCCGTTCCGACAATCTTCCAACGCCGGCATGGTCAGGATAGGAGCTCTTTGCCCCTTGCCGACCGCGTGAAGCCTTCCTTCTCCCCATTCCGGCCTGCCGCGCTGCGCGTCCTGGTGCTGCTGTCGATCGTGATCGGCCTGGCCGCCGGATTGGGCCAGCGCCAGCCCAACCCCGCGGACGAGCCGCGTTTCGCGCTGGCCGCCCGCCACATGGTCGAAACCGGGCAATGGCTGCTGCCGCATCGCGGCATCGAGTTGTACGCCGAGAAGCCGCCGGTATTCATGTGGATGCAGGCCGCGACGTTCGAGCTGGTGCGCGACTGGCGCGTGGCCTTCCTGTTGCCCTCGCTGCTGGCTGCGCTGCTGACCCTGTGGCTGGTGAGAGACCTCGGCCGCCGGCTGTGGAACCGGCGCGTCGGCGAGCTGGCTGCGCTGGCGCTGTTCGCGACCTTGCAGTTCGGGCTGATGGCCAAGCGCGCGCACATCGACATGGTGTTGCTGGCGATGACCACCGCCGCGATGTGGGGCCTGCTGCGCCATCTGCTGCAGGGACCGCAGTGGCGCGCCTGGTGGTTCGGCGCCTTCTGCGCGGGTGTGGGCACGGTGACCAAGGGCGTGGGCTTCCTGCCATTGCTGGTGGTGCTGCCGTGGCTGGGCTGGGCGTGGCGCCACGGCCGCGGCTGGCCGGCGCAGCGCGGCGACGGATGGCGCTGGGCCGCCACCCTGCTCGCCTTCGTCGCCGGCACGGCGGTGTGGCTGCTGCCGCTGGGCATCGCGCTGCTGCACAGCGACGATCCCAGCCTGCACGCCTACGCGCGCGAGTTGCTGCTGCGGCAGACCGCCACTCGCTATGCGAACGCCTGGCACCATATCCAGCCGGCCTGGTACTACCTGCAGGTCATCGCGACGCTGTGGCTGCCGGGCAGCCTGTTGCTGCCGCAGTTGCTGCCGGCCTGGTGGCGTCGGCTGCGGCGTGGCGACGGGCGTTTCTGGCTGCTGTTGGGCTGGAGCGTGGCGGTACTGCTGTTCTTCAGCGCCAGCCCGGGCAAGCGCGAACTGTACGTGCTGCCGATCCTGCCGATGGCCTGCCTCGCCGCGGCGCCGCTGCTGGCCGGCCTGTTGCGCCGACGCATCACCGGCGGTTTGTTGTGCGGCTACCTGCTGGTTCTCGGCGTGGCCGCGCTGGCGGTGGCGTTCGGGCCGTGGCTGCCGCGCGATGCGGTGCGTCGCGGCATGGATGCCGGCACGTTGCAGGCGCTGCGCCACGGCTTGCTGGTGCTGGCTGCCGGACTGATCGCAATCGCCGCCTGGACGCGATGCCGCCGCGCCGGTCTGGGCGTGGTGCTGGCCACTGCATGGCTATGGGCGGTGTATGGATGGATGCTCGCGACTGCGCTGGATCCCTCGGTTTCCTCGGCCGCACTGATGCGCCGCGTCGGCGAGCGGATTGGCCCCCGGGCGGAACTGGGCATGGTCGCCTGGCGCGAACAGAACATGCTGCAGGCCGATCGACCGGTCACCGACTTCGGCTACAAGGCCGACTGGGATACGCAGTGGCGACAGGCCGGTCCGTGGCTCGCGCAGGCACCGCAGCAGCGTTGGTTGTTCGTGTTGCGCGATGCGCTCAGCCCCTGCGTGGACCGCGGCCAGGTCGTCGACATCGGCCAGTCCAATCGCAATCAATGGGTGCTGGTGCCGGGCACTGCCTGGCAGACCGGATGTCGTGAACATGTCGGAGGCGATGGCAACGCTTCCGACAACGACGACTGAATCGAACAACTATCCGCTAACGATTGAGCCGGAAAGTCCGACTCAATTCCGACAGCGCGCTCGGGATCATCGCCGCAATTCCGCTGACCCCCACCGCGATGAAGCTGCTGTCCGCGTCCGAACTTACGGACGCTTCCCATCAAGAATTGTTCTCCCCGAATCCTCCGCTCGCCACGCACCTGTGGTTGCCGCTCGCCATCATCTTGATCCTCAGCGCGTGGCTGATGGGCGGCGGCGGCGACCAATGGATCGCCGATGCGATCTACCGCGCGCAGGGCAGCCACTGGCAACTCAAGAGCGCCTGGTTCACTGGCGGACTGATCCATCGCGGCGGCAAGTGGCTGAGCGCGCTGGCCGCGCTGTGGGCCATCGGTGCGGCGATCAGTGCCTGGCGCAGTAGCGGCGTCAGCCGCTGGCGCCGGCGCTGGCCGCTGACGATGCTGGCCGCGTCGATCGCGATGTCGACGTTGCTGGTCTCGCGGCTCAAGCATCTCACCGGCATGGATTGTCCCTGGGACCTGTCGCGCTATGGCGGCCACCAGCCGTACTACGGGCTGTTCGAATCGCGCCAGGGCCTGACTGCCTCGGGGTGCTTCCCGGCCGGCCACGCCAGCGCCGGTTATGCGTGGGTGGCGCTGTACTTCTTCGCGATCGCGGTGAAACCGCAGTGGCGGCTGCCCGCGCTGGCGGTCGGCGTGGTCGCCGGCCTGGTGTTCGGGGTCGCGCAGCAACTGCGCGGCGCGCATTTCGTCTCGCACGATCTGTGGACGTTGTTTATCTGCTGGACGGTACCGCTGCTGTTGTTCCGGCTGATGCCGCGGGCCAATCCGGCGGAGACACGCGCATGAACGCCACTGTTTCGCGACCACTATCGCGCGGGCGCGTGCTCGACTATGCGCGCGCCGTCGATTGGAGTCGCCGCCCGGAGATTTCCACCGAGTGGCTGATCGTGGCGGCGAGCCTGTTCTTCGCCCTCGCCTGCAACGGCTCGTTCTGGCGCAGCGCCGCGGGCTGGAGCAACGGCGGCCTCGGCTTGATGGTCTCGCTGCTGGGCGTACTGGTCGCCGTGCATGCACTGGTGCTCGGGCTGTTGGCCTGGCGCTGGAATGCGAAGTGGTTGCTGGGCACGCTGCTGGTCAGCACCGCGCTGGCCGTGCACTACATGGGCCGCTACAACGTCTATATCGACGCGGACATGCTGCGCAATGTCCTGAACACCGACCGCAAGGAATCGCGCGAGCTGATCACGCCTGCGCTGCTGTGGCCGCTACTGGGCTATGCGGTGCTGCCGATCGTGGCGCTGTGGCGGTTGCGGCTGCGTCGCCGCAGCATCGGCCGCACGCTGCTGGTCCGCACCGGGTTCCTGATCGCCGTCGGCCTCGGCGGCGCGGCGGCGGCGCTGCTGTCCTTCCAGGACCTGTCGGCGCTGATGCGCAACCACCACGAGTTGCGCTACCTGGCGACCCCGATCAATACGCTCGCAGCGCTGCGTGCCAACCTGAAATCGGCAACGCCGACCCGCCAGCATGCGAAACAACCGATCGAACACGATGCCATGGCCTCGCCGCGCGCGGCGCAGTCGCGCCCGCGCCTGCTGTTGATCGTGCTCGGCGAGACCGCGCGTGCGCAGAACTTCGGATTGAACGGCTATGCGCGGCAGACCACGCCGGAGCTGGCGCAGACCGAAGGCGTCATCAACTTCCCGGACATGCATTCCTGCGGCACCAGCACCGAGGTCTCGGTGCCGTGCATGTTCTCGCCATTCGGGCGCCACGACTACGACGAGGACAAGATACGCGGCAGCCAGTCGCTGCTGCACGTGCTCGACCACGCCGGCATCGGCATGCTGTGGCGCGACAACCAGAGCGGCTGCAAGGGCGTCTGCGAAGGCCTGCCGATCCAGCGCCTGGACGATGCGAAGATCGCCGGACTGTGCAAGGACGGCCGTTGCATGGACGAGGTGCTGCTCGATGACCTGGCGACCCAGGTGCGGGCACGCCCGGGCGATCGGGTCGTCGTGCTGCATCAGCTCGGCAACCACGGGCCGAGCTATTTCGAACGCTACCCGGAGCAGTACCGCCGCTTCACCCCGGCCTGCGATAACGCCGACCTGGGCCAGTGCAGCCGCAAGGAGATCGTCAACGCCTACGACAATGCACTGCTGTATACCGACCATTTCCTCAATCGCGCGATCGGCAGCCTGCGTTCGATGCCGGACTACGACACCGCGATGATCTACGTCTCCGATCATGGCGAGTCGCTGGGCGAGAAGGGCCTGTACCTGCATGGCGTGCCGTATGCAATCGCCCCGCAGGAGCAGACCCACGTGCCGATGCTGATGTGGTTCTCGCCCGAGTTCGCGCGTGACCGCGGCCTGGACCTGCGCTGCGTACGCGCCCGCGCCGCCGGCCGCGCCGACCACGACAATCTGTTCCCCTCGGTGCTGGGGCTGATGCAGGTGCGCAGCTCGGTCTACGACCGCACGCGCGATCTCTTCGCCGGCTGCGAACAGGTCGGCTGAGGCAGCGGCATCGCACTGCACCTTGCGGTGCCGCGGCAGGCCCACTAGCCTCCGCGGACCCGTACCCGCAAGGACCTGCCGTGAACCCTCGCCCGTTGTTGCTGGCGGCCGCCGTCGTCGGCGCGCTGTCGCTGGCCGCCTGCCGCCGCGAACCCGCCGCCCCGGCCGCGCCGGCCAGCGCCGCCGCACCGGCCGCCGAAAGCGCCGACGCCTTCATCGCGCGGGTCAATGCGGAGTACAAGGCCGCCTACCCGGAGATCAACGCCGCGCAGTGGTTGTCGGCGACCTATATCAACAGCGATTCGCAGCTGGTCTCGGCCAAGGCCAACGAACGTGCGCTGAGCCAGCTCAACAAGTGGGTGGCGCAGGCGCGCCAGTACGAAGGCAAGCCGATGTCGGCCGACACCGCACGCGCCATCCAGCTGCTGCGCCTGGCCAGCGCGATGCCGCCGCCGCACGATCCGGCGCGCCTGGCCGAATTGACCGCGCTCGCCAGCAAGATGGAAGGCGACTACGGCGCCGGCACCTATTGCCGCGGCGAAGGCGACCAGAAGCAATGCCGGCAACTCGGCGAGCTCGAACAGGTGCTGGCGCGCAGCCGCGACTACGACGAACAGCTCGACGCCTGGCAGGGCTGGCACAGCGTCGCCGCGCCGATGCGCAGCGATTACCAGCGCTTCGTCGAACTGGCCAACGAGGGCGCGCGCGATGCCGGCTTCGCCAATGTCGGGGTGATGTGGCGCAGCGGCTACGACATGCCACCGGAGCAGATCGCCGCCGAGACCGACCGCCTGTGGGAACAGGTCAGGCCGCTGTACGAGCAGCTGCAATGCTATGCGCGCGGCAAGCTCGACGCGCACTACGGCGCCGCCCAGGGCGAGCTGGCGGGCGGCCTGCTGCCCGCGCATTTGATGGGCAACATGTGGCAGCAGGACTGGAGCAATCTGTGGGATCTGCTGCAGCCCTATCCCGGCGCCGGCGACCTGGACATCACCGCCGCGCTGGAGAAGCAGTACCAGGGTGAGCTGAGCGCCGCATTGGCGCGCGCGCCGGCCGGCACCGCCGGCAACGCGGACGTGCGCTTCAAGGCCGAACGCGAAGCGCAGCTGCGCACCGCCAAGGCGATGACCGGGCGCGCGCAGGACTTCTACGCTTCGCTGGGCATGCCGAAGCTGCCGGACAGCTACTGGCAGCGCTCGCAGTTCGTCAAGCCGCTGGACCGCGACGTGGTCTGCCACGCCAGCGCGTGGGACATGAACATGGGCGGCGACGTGCGCACCAAGATGTGCATCACGCCGACCGAAGAAGACTTCACCACGATCTACCACGAGCTCGGCCACCTCTACTACGACCTGGCCTACAACCCGCTGCCGCCGTTGTTCCAGGGCGGTGCCAACGACGGTTTCCACGAGGCGATCGGCGACACCGTGGTGCTGGCGATGACGCCGGCCTATCTGCACTCGGTCGGCCTGGTCGGCGAGCCGCAGGCCAGCCGCGAAGCCTTGATCAATTCGCAGATGCGCATGGCGCTGGCCAAGGTCGCGTTCCTGCCGTTCGGGTTGATGATCGACCGTTGGCGCTGGGGCGTGTTCGACGGTTCGATCACGCCGGAGCATTACAACCAGGCGTGGTGGGATCTGAAGGCCAAGTACCAGGGCGTGGCGCCGGTGACCGCGCGCGGCGAACAGTTCTTCGACCCGGGCGCGAAGTACCACGTGCCGGGCAATACACCGTATACGCGCTACTTCCTGTCGCACATCCTGCAGTTCCAGTTCTACCAGGCCCTGTGCCAGGCGTCCGGCCACACCGGCCCGCTGTACGAAGGCAGTTTCTACGGCAACAAGGAGGCCGGGCAGAAGTTCTGGGCGATGCTGCAGCGTGGCGCCAGCCAGCCGTGGCAGACGACGCTGAAGGAACTCACCGGCAGCGACCGCATCGATGCGGCGCCGATGCTGGAGTATTTCGCGCCGATGCAGGAATGGCTGAAGCAGCAGAATCAAGGCCGGATCTGCGGCTGGCAGGTGCCGGCGGCGGTGGCTGCGACCAAGCCCTGATCTGGCGCTTGCGGCATCGCGGCGCGAACCGGGCGTGGCAAGCATCGCGCGGTCGCGGCTGAAGCCGCTCCTGCAGGGCGCGCGGGCGGCTTATTCGGTGGCTGGCTTTTCGGTGCGCAGGTTGTCGCGCAGGCGCGCCTTGAATTGTTCGAAGTCCAGCCCTTCCGCCTGCGCCTCGGCGTGCGCGGCGTCCTTGAGCGCATCGGAATACAGCAGCCGCACGGGGGTGCCGGCGCGTTCGTGCAATTCCGCCGCCTGCATGATCAAGGCCAGCACGCGCGCGGCGCTTTCGCTTTCGCCGGCGATGCGGCCGTCCATGCCCAGCACCCATTGGCCTTCGCGGCGCACGATGCCGGCCAGCAGGGTGCGCTCCTGGTCGCGCAGTTCGGCATGCGGTTCGATCGGCTCGGCGGTTGCGGCATCGGCCACGGCGCGGTTGCGGGCGCGGATCGCCTGGCGGCGGCGGGCATCGCGGCGCAGCTTGGAATCGGTGGACATGCAGTGCTCCTGTGAGGCGGTTCAGCCGGCGGCGGTCGACAGCCGCGCCTGGCGACGATGTTGCCCACGTTCCCAGCGCCACAGCAACCAGCCCGCCACGAAAAACCCGGTCGCGCCCAGCGCCAGATACAGCGGCCGATGGCTGAGCAGCGGCGACACCACCCCGGCGACGACGGTGTTGATCATCAGCTGCACGAACATCTGCAGCGAGGATGCCAGACCGCGCTGCAGCGGCGCCAGATCGAGCACCGACAGCGCCAGGATCGGGAAGATCAGGCCCATGCCGGTGCCGGCCAGGAAGATCGGCATCACTGCCCATGGCACCGCGATCTGCGCCACCGCCAGGTTGTAGGCGATGTTGGCGACCGTCGAAATGCCGATCAGCACATAGCCCAGCCGCACCTGCACGTTCGGCGTGGCGCGGCCGGCCATGCGGCCGGACAGGAACGCGCCCAGGGTCATGCCGCCGATGGTGGGGATGAACAGCCAGGCGAAATCGCCCTCGCCCAGGCGCAGGTGCTGCATCACCATCACCGGCGCCGAAGCGATGTACAGGAATACGCCGCCGAAGGTGAAGCCGCCGGCGCAGGCCAGGCGCAGGAAGCGCGGGTCGAGCCCGATGCGGCGGTAGTCGCGCAACAGGCGGCCGGCGTGCAGGGTGGTGCGGGCGGGCGCGTGATGGGTTTCCGGCAGCGCGATCACCGTGGCGATCAGCAGCAACGTGGCGAAGCCGACCAGGAACCAGAAGATCAGCGGCCAGCCGCCGCCGGTGGCCAGCAGCCAGCCGCCGATGATCGGCGCGATCGCCGGGGCCACCCCGAAGATCATCGAGACGTGGCTCATCAACCGCTGCGCATCGTGGCCATGGAACAGGTCGCGGATCACCGCACGGCCGACGATCACGCCGACGCCGGCCGAGGTGCCCTGCAAGGCGCGGAACAGCAGCAGCGTCGGCAGGTCGCGCGCCAGCGCACAACCGATCGAGGCGCCGATGAACAGCACCAACCCGCCCAGGATCACCCGCTTGCGGCCCCAGGCATCGGACAGCGGCCCGTGCGCCAGGCTCATCAGGCCGTAGAACAGCAGGTAGACGCTCACCGTCTGCTGCACCGCGACCGCGTCCACGTTCAAGCGCTGCGCCAGCTGCGGGAAGGCCGGGAAGATGGTGTCGATCGAGAACGGGCCGAACATGGCCAGGCCGGCCAGCAGCAGGGCCATGCGGCGTGTGGACGGGGATGGAGCGGTGGCAACGGCTGTCACGGTGGGGTTCCTTCTCGGCCGACGCTCCGCCCAGGGGCGGAACGCGGACCGGCATCGCAGGGCAAGGCGATCTGACGCGCGGGGGTCCGGCAACGCCGACGGCGCGGCCCGAGAGGGCCGGCGCGAGAGACGCTGCGGGGTGATGTTCAGCTTAACGGATGCGCCGGGCCGGGGCATCCCGCCGGCCCGTGCCTGGCAGGCGCGTATTCATGGTGCAGCTGCAGCGCCGCCGCTCCCTGAGTCCCCTTGTAGGAGCGGCTGCAGCCGCGACCCGACCCATCACGCGTCGCGGCTGAAGCCGCTCCCACAACGACCCGGAATCCATCTGGAGCAGAGCCCCCTTTGTTAAGGGGGCGCGGCGGCAGCCGCGGGGATAGGCAAGGTCGTAGCCGGGGGCCCACGGTTTTGCGCAGCACAACCGTGGGGGCACAGCCTGCGCAGCGGGCTGGGCCACGGGATGGGCTACGACTTATAATGCGGCCACACCGCAGACGGTGGGAGAAGCGGGCCAGGCCCGCTGCCGAAGGCGCAATCGCCCGGAATCGCTCAGGCTCCCATACCACCACTTGCGAGGTGCGCGCTGCACGGCGCATCGAACACTCTGGAGAGACCGGTTGAATCCGGCGCCGAAGGGGCACGAGAGGCAGCGACAAGCCACTCCAAACTCTCAGGCAAAAGGACAGAGGGGCGCGAGGCATTGACGTGGCCGGTCGCGGCCCGCCGAAGGCGGATGCGACGCGCGCGGTGCTCCGCCGCCCTCTCCTCCTGCCAGAGCACCGCCATGTCCCAGAACAATTCCTCGCTGCGCGCCCTCGAGCACCACGACGGTTTCATCGAGCGCCACATCGGCCCCAACGACGCCGAGATCGCGCAGATGCTGCGCGTGGTCGGCCACGACTCGCTGGAGGCGATGACCGATGCGATCGTCCCGGCCAGCATCAAGTCGACCGCGCCGCTGGCGCTGCCGTCGGCCATCAGCGAGGTCGAGGCGCTGGCCAAGATCCGCGCGATCGCGCAGCAGAACCAGGTGTTCCGCAGCTTCATCGGCCAGGGCTACTACGGCACCCACACACCGAACGTGATCCTGCGCAATATCCTCGAAAATCCGGCCTGGTACACCGCCTACACGCCCTACCAGGCCGAGATCTCGCAGGGCCGCATGGAAGCGCTGATCAACTTCCAGACCCTGTGCGCGGACCTGACCGGCATGGAGATCGCCAACGCCTCGCTGCTGGACGAAGCCACCGCCGCGGCCGAAGCGATGACCCTGGCCAAGCGTTCGAGCAAGTCCAAGTCCGATGTGTTCTACGTCTCCAACGGCGTGCACCCGCAGACGCTGGAAGTGCTGCGCACCCGCGCAGAACCGATGGGCATCGTGCTGCAGATCGGCGACGACGCCGACGCGCTCGGCACCGACAGCTTCGGCGTGCTGCTGCAGTACCCGAACACCTTCGGCCAGATCCACGACTACAAGGCGCTGGCCGATGCGGTGCACGCGCGCGGCGGCCTGGTCGCGGTGGCCAGCGACCTGCTCGCGTTGACCCTGATCGCCGCGCCCGGCGAATGGGGCGCGGACATCGTCATCGGCAACAGCCAGCGTTTCGGCGTGCCGTTCGGTTTCGGCGGCCCGCACGCCGCGTTCATGGCCTGCCGCGACGCCTACAAGCGCTCGATGCCGGGCCGCCTGATCGGCGTGTCGATCGACGTCGAGGGCAAGCCGGCCTACCGCCTGGCGCTGCAGACCCGCGAGCAGCACATCCGTCGCGAGAAGGCCACCTCCAACATCTGCACCGCGCAGGTGCTGCTGGCGGTGATGGCCAGCATGTACGCGGTCTACCACGGCCCTGAGGGACTGACCCGCATCGCCCGCCGCACCCATCGCCTCAGTGCCATCCTGGCCGCGTCGCTGCGCCAGGCCGGCGTCACCGTCGGCCCGGATTTCTTCGACACGCTGCACGTGGTCGACGTCGATGCCGAGGCGATCCACGCCAAGGCCGTCGAAGCGCGCATCAACCTGCGCCGCCTCGACGCGCGCAGCGTCGGCATCAGCCTGGACGAGACCACCACCCGCGCCGATGTGATCGCGCTGGCCGCACTGTTCGGCGCGCGCATCGACGACATCGACGCGCTCGACGCCGGCACCGCCGATGCGCTGCCGGCCGGCCTGAAGCGCAGCACGCCGTTCCTGACCCACCCGGTGTTCAACACGCACCACAGCGAGCACGAGCTGCTGCGCTACATGCGTGCGCTGTCGGACAAGGACCTGGCAATGGACCGCACGATGATCCCGCTGGGCTCGTGCACGATGAAGCTCAACGCCACCGCCGAGATGGTGCCGGTGACCTGGCCGGAATTCGGCAACATCCATCCGCTGGCGCCGGCCGAACAGGCGCGCGGCTACAAGATGCTGATCGACGGCCTGGAAGCGATGCTGGCCGAATGCACCGGCTACGACGCGGTCAGCCTGCAGCCGAACTCCGGCGCGCAGGGCGAATACGCCGGCCTGCTGGCGATCCGCGCGTACCACCTGTCGCGCGGCGAAGGCCATCGCGACATCTGCCTGATCCCGGACTCGGCGCATGGCACCAACCCGGCCTCGGCGCAGATGTGCGGCATGACCGTGGTGGTCACCAAGACCGATGCCAACGGCAACGTCGATGTCGAGGACATCCGCCGCAACGCGGAGAAGTACAGCGACCGCCTGGCCGCGATCATGATGACCTACCCGTCCACGCACGGCGTGTTCGAGGAAGAGGTGGTCGAGATCTGCGAGATCGTCCACCAGCATGGCGGCCAGGTGTATACCGACGGCGCCAACATGAATGCCTTGGTCGGCCTGGCCAAGCCGGGTAAGTGGGGCTCGGACGTCTCGCACCTGAACCTGCACAAGACGTTCTGCATTCCGCACGGCGGCGGCGGCCCGGGCGTGGGCCCGTGCGCGGTGCGCTCGCACCTGGCGCCGTTCCTGCCGCGCAAGGCGCCCAGCATCGGTGCGCACGGCGAGAGCGAAGTGGGCATGGTGTCGGCGGCCGCGTTCGGCTCGGCCTCGATCCTGCCGATCAGCTGGATGTACGTGACGATGATGGGTGCCGAGGGGCTGCGCCGCGCGACCCAGCTGGCGCTGCTCAACGCGAACTACGTGGCCAAGCGCCTGGAGCCGCACTACGAGACGCTGTACACCGGCCGCAATGGCCTGGTCGCGCACGAGTGCATCCTGGACCTGCGTCCGCTCAAGGACGCCACCGGCATCAGTGCCGAGGACGTGGCCAAGCGCCTGATCGACTTCGGATTCCACGCGCCGACGCTGAGCTTCCCGGTCGCCGGCACGCTGATGGTCGAGCCGACCGAGAGCGAATCGCTGCACGAGCTGGACCGCTTCATCGACGCGATGATCCAGATCCGCGAGGAGATTCGCGCGGTCGAGGAAGGCAAGCTGGACCGCGAGGACAACCCGCTGCGCAACGCCCCGCACACCGCGGCGGCGGTCAGCGCCAGCGAGTGGACCCACGCCTATCCGCGCGAGCTGGCCGCGTTCCCGCTGCCGTCGCTGAAGCTGCAGAAGTACTGGCCGCCGGTATCGCGCGTGGACAACGTCTACGGCGACAAGAACGTCATGTGCGCCTGCATCCCGGTCGATGCGTACAAGGAAGACGCCGACGCCTGATCTAGGTTTCGATGCGGCAACCGGACGGGGAGGCTTTGGCCTCCCCGTTTTTTTGCTTCTGTTGTTGGCCGGACGCGCGCTCTTCCGCGGCTGGTGGGGGGTGATTTATTGAGGGGTGCGCGTAGTTGAGCGGTGGTTTGTGTCGGCTTACGGTACGGGCACCGCCCTGACGGGAGGTGTGTTTGTTGTCATGTCTTCGATTGAGGCGCGCCGGGAGGGTGGGAAGAGAAAAGCCCGGCTCCCGATTGCCATCGGCCCCCGACGGATCTCGCCTTCGATGTAGGAGCGGCTTCAGCCGCGACCGCCGGATCCCGCAGTCGCGGCTGAAGCCGCTCCTACAAAGAGCGGGCGACATCGCCTCGGGTGGGGAGCCCCCAGGGGGCGCGGCGACAGCCGCGGGGATAGGAAGCCACGTAGCGGGGCCCGCGGTTTTGCGCAGCACGACCGTGGGGGTCATTGCCGCGAAGCGGGAATGGCCACCCACACCCGCGCAGCGGGATGTGCCCCAGCGCTAACGCGTAGCCGTCAGCCCAGGTTTTTTCCAGCTGTGGTCCACCACCGAGGCGGCTGGGCTGTAGTTGCGCAGGATGAGATAGAACGGGCCATCGGGCGCGGGCAGCCAGTTCGATTCCTTGTCCTTGCCAGGCGAGGCGTGCTGCACGTACAGGGTCAGGCCGCCATCGGCATCCTTCTGCAACTTCGGCAGCATCGGCGAGTTGACCAGGTAGCGATCGATCGGGTTGTCGACCAGCAGCTTGCTCTTGCCGTCGTACATCGTGACCGACCAGAACGCATGGGTCGGCGGCAACTGGTCCTTGGCGAAGCGCAGCACATAGTCGTGCTGGCTGGCATCGGCCGGCCTGCCTTCGGCATCGACGAAATAGCTGAGGTAGTCGGCCTCCGAACCGGAGTTGCCGTAGATGCCGAGCTTGGCGCCGGCGAAGCGGTAGAGATAGTTGTTCTTCAGGAACTCGCGCGTGCCGAAGAAGTCGGCACTGGAAACTTTCTCGGTGTTCACTTCGGTGGCGACGAATTGTTCAAGCGCCTTGTCCGCGTCGGCAATGCCATCCAGCAGCGCCTGGCGGTCCTGCGCCGACAGCGAGGCCTCATCGAAGGGCTTGCCCGGCACGATGCCGATGCTGGCAAAGCGCTCGCGCAAAGCAGTCTCGCTCGGATCCACCGGCACGTACTGCAGCAGGAAGTTGAGGTAGGAGAAGAAGCCCAGGCCGTTGGCCTTGGCGGCATCGTAGGGCGGGAAGTCAATCTTGGGCGCCGGCGGCGGCGCCGCGGTGCCGAGGAAGGCGCTGAGCGGCTGCACCTTGTACTGCGCCTGCAGGCGGCGCACGTTGTCGATGTCATCCGGCGCGAACAACTGGGTGCGGAACAGCGCATAAGCCAGCTGGCTTTCCGAGCGGAACACCTGCTGCACGCCCTTGGGCACGTCGCCCTGCCAGCCGGGGCCGGCCACCATGAACGTCCCCGCCTTGCCATCGGTCTGGGCCTGGTTGATATAGGCGAAATTGAAGGTGGACATGTCGATCAACTGCACCGAGAAATAGCGCTTCGGGTCGATCGCCGGCACGCTGATCACCACCGGCTCGGCACGCAGGTCCATCCACAGGAACGAGTACGGCGTGTCCGAGTTCGGGGTGATGATGGCGGTGTCCTTCGGCGTGGCGACATTGGCCGAACTACCGATCTCGTTGAAGCCGGCATGGAAGTTCGGGCCACCGCTGTCGACCGCCTGCTGGTACATCGACTTGTAGCTTTCCACCATCGGGAAGCCCCAGGTGTAGGCCTCCTTGGCGGTCTCGCGCAAGGTCTTGCTGCGCTCGGCGGAATCGCCGGTGGCGGTCGCGGGTGCCGCGGGTGCCGCCGATGGCGTGGCGGCTTCGGCAGCGTCGCGCTCCTTGGGCTTGCACCCGACAAAGAGCAACAACGGCACGAGCAGCAACGCCAGCCCGGTGACGACCCGGAAACGCAGGTATCGGTCGGAAGCAGTCATGATCTCTCCTCAAGTATCGGTAGCGGAACCGTGATGCGCGCCAAGCGTTTCAATGGCCGTCGGCCACCTGCAGCGAAGGTGTCTGCCATTGCCCATCGAGCAAGGGTTGCTGTGGCAGGTAGTAACGCAGGAAGACCACGAACGGCCCCGGCGGCGCCGGCAGCCAGTTGGCCTCCTGGTCCGGCCCGGGTGAGTCGGCCTGGACTTGAAGGGTCAGGCCGCCGTCGGCGTCCTGCGTCAGCTGTGGCAGCATCGGCGAGTTGATCAGGTAACGGCCGAGCTTGTTCGGCACCAGCAATTGCCTGGGCAGGTCGTACATGGTCACCGACCAGAACGCGTCGACCGGCGGCAGCTGGCCCGGCGCGAAGCGCAGTGTGTAGCGATGCCTGCTGCCGTCCAGCGGCTGGCCGGCGGCGTCCTTTTCAAGGATCGGGTACATCGCCTCTTCGCGCGAATTGGCGCCGATGCCGACCTGCGTGCCGGTCGCGCGGGCCACGTAGTCGTTGTTGAGGAAGTCGCGATCGCCGAACAGCTGATCGGTATGGCCGCCGAGGGTGGCGCGGCGTTCATCGATGAGCTTCTGGCCGTCGGCCATGCCATCGCGCAACGCTTGCTGCAGTTCAGGCGACCGCGCCGTCGCATCGAAGCGCTTTCCCGGCTCGACGCCGATGCGGGCGAAGCGTTCGCGCAATGCGACCTCGCTCGGATGCGGAGGTTGCGCGAATTGCAGCAGGAAGGCCAGCTGGCCGAAGAATTCCGGCGAAGTGCGCGCCTGCTCGGCCGGCTGCGGCTGCAGCCATTCGATCGCCGGGGGCGCCGGCGCGGCCGGCTGGCCGAGGAATGCCGACAGCGGCTGCAGCCGGTAGGCCGCCTGGATCTGCCTGACGTTCTCCAGATCGCCGGGATTGAACAGCTGCGTGCGTCCGACCGCGCTGGCCAGATCGGTCTCGGAATGGATGACGCCGGTAATGCCCGGTGGGGTCGCACCTTGCCAGCGGGGGCCGGCGATCAGGAAGCTGCCGCCCCCGTTGCCGGTCGCGCGGGTGCCGATGTAGGCGAAATTGAAGGTATACAAATCCATCAGCTGGAACACGAAGTAGCGGTCCGGCGCCATCTTCGGCACGGTCAGGACCAGCGGTTCGGCGCGCAGGTCCAGGCCGATGAACGAATAGGGGGTGTCCGAATTGGGCGTGACGAAAGCCGTGTCGTCGGGGGTGAACACGCGCGCGATATTGAGGATCGTGTTGAACGGACCCCGGTACTGGGAGCCGCTCTTGTCGATGCTGAAGGCGTACATCGTCCTCCAGGTATCGACCATGGGCACGCCGTAGACATAGGCATCGCAGGCGATCTCCCGCGCTTGCGCCGCGGTGAGTTCACCTGCCTGGCCGGCAAAGACGGTTTTCATCACAGAAGCTCTCCCTGGCAGCCAGCCGAGTCTGAAAGCGATCCGCCGCGCGCGCCTCAGTAAAAACACCCAGACGGGTACACCGCCGGGGCGTGAAGCCCGCGTGCATGACCAAGGCCGGCGGCATACCCCTGATTAACCCCGCTACCGACAGGCTGGGGATCCTCTCCGGTTTCGAGCAACCTCCACATGGCCGCACGCAAAGCCCCCGCCACGCCCGCCGCCAAGCCTGCCAAGCCGAGCGCCAACGCCTCTCCCCGCCCCGCCGACACCACGACCGATGAACGCGGCAATGGCGATGAACTGCACCCACTCGCCGGTGGTACGCACCCGCCGCTGACCACGAACCAGGGCCTGCAGGTTTCCGACAACCAGAATTCGCTGCGCGACACGCCGCGTGGGCCGACGTTGCTGGAGGACTTCATCCTTCGCGAGAAGATCACCCACTTCGACCACGAGCGCATTCCCGAGCGCATCGTGCACGCGCGCGGCAGCGCGGCGCACGGCTATTTCGAGCTGACCCGCTCGTTGTCCAAGCACACCACCGCCAAGCTGTTCACCGAGGTGGGCAAGAAGACGCCGGTGTTCACCCGTTTCTCGACCGTCGCCGGCGGCGCCGGCTCGGTCGATACCCCACGCGATGTGCGCGGCTTCGCGGTGAAGTTCTATACGTCCGAAGGCAACTTCGACCTGGTCGGCAACAACATCCCGGTGTTCTTCATCCAGGATGCGATCAAGTTCCCCGACCTGATCCACTCGGTAAAAATGGAGCCGGACCGCGGCTTTCCGCAGGCCGCCAGCGCACACGACACGTTCTGGGACTTCATCTCGCTCACGCCCGAATCGATGCACATGATCATGTGGGCGATGAGCGACCGGGCAATCCCGCGCTCGCTGCGGATGATCGAGGGCTTCGGCATCCACAGCTTCCGGCTGCTCGACGAGAACGGCCGCAGCACCTTCGTGAAGTTCCATTGGCGGCCGAAGCTGGGGCTGCAGTCCACGGTCTGGGACGAGGCGGTGAAGATCGCCGGTGCCGACCCTGATTTCCATCGTCGCGACCTGTTCGAGATGATCCAGGCCGGCGAATTCCCGGAGTGGGAATTCGGCGTGCAGCTGTTCACCGAGGAGCAGGCGGCGCACTTCCCGTTCGACCACCTCGACCCGACCAAGATCATCCCGGAAGAAACCGTGCCGCTGCAGATCATCGGCCGCATGGTGCTGGACCGCTGGCCGGACAATTTCTTCGCCGAAACCGAGCAGGTCGCCTATTGCCCGGCCAACATCGTGCCCGGCATCGACTTCAGCAACGATCCGTTGCTGCAGGGCCGGCTGTTCTCCTACCTGGACACGCAGCTGATCCGGCTCGGCGGGCCGAACTTCAACCAGATTCCGGTCAATGCGCCGCAATGTCCGTTCGCCAACCATCAGCGCGATGGCCATATGCAGATGCAGCGCCCGAAGGGGCGCGTGGCCTACGACCCAAGTTCGCTGCAGGACGATACGCCGCGCGAAACCCCACGCGGCTTCCGCAGCCATGGCACGCTGGCCGACGATGGCGCCAAGGGCCGGATCCGCGCCGAGAGTTTCGCCGACCACTACAGCCAGGCGCGCTTGTTCTTCCGCAGCCAGACCGCGCCGGAACAGGCGCATATCGCCTCGGCGCTGGTGTTCGAGCTGTCGAAGGTGGAAACGCAGGCAGTGCGCGAGCGCACGGTCGGCCATCTTCGCCACGTCGATCCGTCGCTCGCGCAGCGCGTGGCCGATGGCCTGGGGATGGCGGCGCTGCCGCCGGCGCCGCCGCTGCAGGTCGAGCCGATCGACATGCCGCCCTCGCCCGCGCTGCAGATCATCGGCAAGATGAAGCCGACACTGAAGGGGCGCGTGGTTGGCATCCTGGTCCACGACGGCTCGGACGCGACGCTGATCCGTACCCTGCGCAAAGCGGCCGAGGCCGATGGCGCGACGGTGAAGATCGTCGCGCCCAAGATTGGCGGCGCCACGCTGGATGATGGCAAGCGGCTGGCGGCCGACGGGCAACTGGCCGGTACGCCCTCGGTGGTGTTCGATGCCGTTGCGATCGTGCTGTCGCCGGAGGCCGGCAAGCAGCTGTCCAAGGAGTCGGCCGCGATCGATTTCGTCGCCAACGCCTGGGCGCACCTGAAGGCGATCGCCTGGGACGAAGGCGCACAAGCGTTGTTGAAGGCCGGCAACGTCGGCCGCGATGCCGGCGTGGTCGAGGCCAGCGATTCGAAGGGTTTCGTCGCCGCCGCGCGAACCCGCCAGTGGGAACGCGAAAAGAAACTGCGCATGCTGGCCTGAGCTTGCGCCCTCTCTCACAACCTGGAGTCATCGCCATGCCTCGCGGGGACAAATCCAGCTACACCGAGAAACAAAAGCGCCAGGCGCGCCACATCGAGGAAACCGAGCGCAAGCGTGGCCGCGGCGAAGAGAGCGCCGAGCGCATCGCCTGGGCCACGGTCAACAAGCAGGATGGCGGCGGGAAAAAGAAGCCGGCCCAGCATTGAATCGATGTCCCTTCAGTCCCGACGGGCATTGCCGAATCAGCTTTCCGGCGGCAATTCGGCCTGGATGTTGCCGCGCTGCGCGGTCGACAGGCCGCGGTATTCGCGCGGGGTCAGGCCGGTGGCCAGCTTGAACTGGCGCGTGAACGCGCTCTGGTCGCTGAAACCGCAGGCATGGCCGATGTCGGTGAGGCTATGCGCGCCCTGCTGCAGCAGCTGCATCGCCCGATGCAGCCGCAATCGCGTCAGCACCTGCTGCGGGGTGAGCTGGAACACGCGCCGGAACGAGCGCTGCAACTTGGACATCGAAAACCCGGTGAGCTCCACCAGGGTCTGCATGCGCACGTGCTGGGTGTAGTGCGCGTGCAGGTAGGCCAGTGCCAGGCGCAGTTTTTCATACTGGTCGTCGCGCTGCGCATCGCGGCCTTCCTGTGGCCCGAGATCGCGCGAGATGCCGATGATGCCGCGCACTTTCCCTTCGACGATCAGCGGCCGCTTGCAGGTCAGGCACCAGCCGGTCTCGCGGTTGGCGAACAGGTGCAGCTCCAGCACGTTGTCGATCACCGCGCCGGCGAGCACCTGCTCGTCCTGGTTGGCATAATTGCCGCCCAGGCCGGAGGGATAGACCTCGGCCACGCGCTTGCCGATCAACTCCTTGCGCGACTTCAGGCCGAGCCGGCGCAGCATGGTCTGGTTGACGTGGGTGTAGCGGCCTTCGCGGTCCTTGACGAAGAACAGCACGTCCGGCACGGCGTCGAAGAGGGCTTCCAGGTCGGCGGCGTCGATCTGCGTCATGGGGGGATGATAAGGGGCGGCGTGGCCATTCCGCTTCGCGGCAATGGCCCCCCAATTTTGCTGCGCAAACTTTGGGCCCCGACTTCGACCTTGCCTATCCCCGCGGCTGTCGCCGCGCCCCTTGACAAAGGGGCTTTCCACCCGAGGCGATGTCGCGCGCTCCCTGTAGGAGCGGCTTCAGCCGCGACCGAGGGATCCGGCGGTCGCGGCTGAAGCCGCTCCTACAGAAGATCTTTCCGGCGCGCCCCCCCGACAAACCCTCTACCTCGAAAACCTTTCTCCGCCTACGGCCTCACCCGGAACACCACGCTCATGCGCGGCCCCACCGGCTTCGCCGTCTTGGGAATGCCATGCTCGTGCGTCAGCTGCGAGGCATGGCTCATCACCAGCAGGCTGCCCGGCGCCAGGTCGACGCCGAACGCGCGGCCGCCGTCCTTCGCGCGCAGATTCATCCGCCGCGTGTCGCCCAGCGAGATCAGCGCGATCGGCTCGCCCGGCACCAGCGAATGCAGCTTGTCGTTGTGCATCGCCACGCTGTCGCGGCCGTCGCGATACAGGTTCATGCCGACGTCCGTGTACGCGGCCGGCACCACCTCGCGCACCGCCGCCAGCATGTCTTCCAGGGGCAGATCCGCGGGCAATTCGTCCAGCGAGTAATGCGCCAGCAACCGCGGCACATCGACGATCCGCTCGTACATCGGCCGCTGCAGGGTGCGCCACTGCGCGCCGTCGCGCAGTGCCTGGAACCAGCGCTCGGCGCGACCCAGCCCGACCAGGCTGGGCCAGTAGCGGATGCCGCCTTGCGCATCGGCGACCAGGGTACGGAACGGCGCGCTGTCGAACAGGTCCACGCAGGTGCGGTCGCCGGCGCTAACGGGCATCATGGCGCCCTCCTTCCGCATCAGGTGCCGCATGTCCGCCACGTCCCCCTCCCCCTATGCCGTCGGCCAGCTGTGGCGCTGCCAGGGCCGCAGCGACGGCGAGCGGCCGGTGCTGCTGATCAACCGCATCGATCAGCACCCGCTCGGCGGCGAAATCCTGCACGTGAGCATCCGCGACGCGCAGATCCGCCATCCCGCGCTGCCCGGCGGGATGATGACCTCGATGCCGCACGTGCCGGTGATCGGCCAGGTGCTCGAGCGCAGCGGCGCCGAACTGGTCGGCCAGGACACCCCGGACCCGGCCTATATCGAGGGCTACCAGCAATGGAAGCCGGCCTTCGACGCGGGCCAGGCCGGTTCCTACGGCATCGCCGTGGCCGAGATCCTGGACATCGTCGAAGGCATGCTGGCCAAGCGCCATCCGCATTGACGGGCGCCACGTTGCGCCTGACCCGGACGCAACGCCTTGTAATGGACATCTTGCGTCCGACACGGGCGTGCCGCCGTTCAATGGAAATCCCGCGATTCGACCTGCAGCTCGCCGAGCAGGTGGCTGAGGTCTTCCAGGTCGCCGGCGATCAGGTGTTCCACTCCGTCGACACGTTCCCAGCGCCCGCGCACCGCCAGCAGGCGTGATTCCAGCAGCGCGCGCCGCCGGCGCTGCGCCAGGTGCGACCACACCACGACGTTGATCATGCCGTGCTCGTCCTCGAGGGTGACGAAGATGGTGCCCTTGGCCGTGGCCGGGCGCTGGCGCTGGGTGACCAGGCCGGCGACCTGCACGCCGCTGCCATGGCGCCTGCCGCGCAATTCGCGCAGGCCGAGAATGCGGCGCTGGACCATCTGCGCGCGCAGCAACGACATCGGATGCGCAGCCAGGGTCAGGCCGGTGGAACGGTAGTCGGACAGGATCTCTTCGCCCTGGCGCGGCGCCGGCAACATCACCTCGTCTTCCTGTGGGCTGCCCGGCAACAACGGGCGACGCCGTTCGATGCCGGCCACCGCCCAGCGCGCGGCATTGCGATGGCCGGCCAGCGCAGCCAGCGCGCCCGCCTCGGCCAGCGCCTCGCGCGCCCTGGCATCCAGCCCGGCGCGCAGGCACAGGTCGGCGACATCGGCGAAGGGGCGTTGCGCACGCGCGCAGACAATCGCCTGCGCGGCCTGTTCCGACAGCCCGCGCACCTGCCGCAGGCCGAGCCGGATCGCCGGTTGCGCGCCCGCTTCGTCTTCGCCCTGCCAGGCCGAACCGCCGACCAGTAGCTGGTCCCAGTCGCTGTGCACCACGTCCACCGGCAATACCTCCACCGGCGCGCGCGCGGCACGTCCACGGCGTGCGTCCTGCACGATCTGGCTGGGCGAATAGAAACCCATCGGCTGCGCATTGAGCAGGCCGCAGGCGAAGGCCGCCGGCTCGTGGCGCTTGAGCCAGCAGCTGATATAGACCAGCTTGGCGAACGAAGCGGCATGGCTCTGCGGGAAACCGTAGGAGCCGAAGCCTTTGATCTGCTCGAAGATCTGGTCGATGAAATGCGAGGGATAGCCCTTGCCTTCCATCAGCTCGCGGATGCGTACGCGGTGCGGCTCCATGTCGCCGCCGCGACGCCAGGCCGCCATCGAGCGGCGCAGGCCATCGGCCTGGTCAGGGTCGTAGCCGGCGTGGATCACCAGCTCCATCACCTGCTCCTGGAACAGCGGCACGCCCAGGGTCGGGCCGAGGATTTGCTGCACGCCGTCGGAGGGGTAGTCGACCGCTTCCTTGCCCTGCCGGCGGCGCAGGTAGGGATGCACCATGTCGCCCTGGATCGGCCCGGGCCGCACGATCGCCACTTCGATTACCAGGTCGTAGAACTTGCGCGGCTGCAGCCGCGGCAGCATCGCCATCTGCGCGCGCGATTCGATCTGGAACACGCCCACCGTGTCGGCCAGGCAGATCATGTCGTAGGTGGCGGTGTCGTCTTTCGGGATCGAGGCCAGGTCGAAATCGCGGCCGCGGTGCAGGCGCACCAGGTCCAGCGTCTTGCGGAGGCAGGTCAGCATGCCCAGCGCCAGGCAATCGACCTTGAGCAGGCCCATGCTTTCCAGGTCGTCCTTGTCCCACTGGATGATCGTGCGCTCGTCCATCGCCGCGTTCTCCACCGGCACCACGGTGGACAGCGGCGCATCGGAGATCACGAAACCGCCGACATGCTGGGACAGATGGCGCGGGTGGTCGCGCAGCAGTTCGGTCACCGCCAGCACGCGCGCGATCAATGGATTGGCCAGATCGAAGCCGGCCTCTTCCAGGCGCTGCTGCATCGGCGTGTCGCCGTTGCCCCAGCCATAGCAATCGGCCAGCAGCGCGATCTGGTCCGGTGGCAGGCCGAACGCCTTGGCGACGTCGCGCACCGCGCTCTTGCCGCGATAGCAGATCACCGTCGCCGCCAGCGCCGCGCGTGTACGGCCGTACTTTCCATAGACGTATTGCAGCACTTCCTCGCGGCGTTCGTGCTCGAAGTCCACGTCGATATCGGGCGGCTCATCGCGCGCCTTGGACAGGAAGCGCGAGATCAGCAGGCGGTTCTCGGCCGGATCCACCGCGGTGATCGATAACGCATAGCACACCGCCGAGTTGGCCGAGGAACCGCGGCCCTGGCACAAAATGTTGCGCGAGCGCGCGAAGCGCACGATGTCGTGCACGGTGAGGAAGAAGGCTTCGTACTGCAGCTCGGCGATCAGCGCCAGTTCCTGCTCGATGTCGGCGGCGACCTTGGCCGGCACGCCCTCGGGCCAGCGCTCGCGCATGCCTGCCTCGGTCAGTGCGCGCAGGTGGCTGGCCGGCGTGTGGCCGGCCGGCACCAGCTCGGCCGGATAGCGGTAATGCAGGTCGCGCTTGAGGTCGAAACCGGTGCAGCGCCGTGCCAGTTCGACACTGGCGCACAGCAACGCCGGCGGATGGATATTGCCCAGCGCGCGCCGGCTGCGCAGGTGGCGCTCGCCGTTGCGGAACAAATGCGCGCCGCATTCGGCCAGCGGCAGGTTGTGGCGGATCGCGGTCAAGGTGTCCTGCACGATGCGCTCGCGACGCTGCGCCATGTGCGCATCGCCGCTGGCCAGCGGCACCAGGTCCAGGCGCTGGGCCAGCGCCAGCAACTGCGCCAGGCGTGCGGCATCGTCGCGTTCGCGATGCAGCTCCACGGCCAGGAAGGCGCGCGTGCCGAACAGCCCGCGCAGCCAGCGGCCCTGCGCCTCGTCGGGCTCGGCATCGGGCAGCCACAGCGCAAACAGACCCGCCACGCCAGCGCGCAGCACCTGCTCGGCGTCGGCGCAGGACAAGCGGTAGGTGCCCTTGCTGGCGGCGCGGCGCGCGCGCGTGATCAGCTCGCACAGCAGCGCATAGCCGCTGCTGTCTTCCACCAGCAACACCAGCCGCGGCCCTTCGCTCAGCGCGATTTCGCTGCCGACCACCAGCGCCACGCCGGTCGCTTGCGCGGCTTCCCAGCCGCGCACGATGCCGGCCAGTGAACACTCGTCGGTGATCGCCAGGGCTTCGTAGCCGCAACGCTGCGCGCGTGCGAAAAGTGCCTCGGCCGAAGAGGCGCCGCGCAGGAACGAGAAGTCCGACAGGCAGTGCAGCTCCGCGTACGCAGGCAAGCCGTCGTCGCGCTCGGGCAGCACTTCGTCGTTGGCGGCCGCGCGCAGGCGCGCGCCGACCGTCCACGCGCGCGACGGCCGTCCGCCGGGAGTGTCGCGGTCCACGCCGTCATGGGCGTCGTCCCAGCTCATGCGAACCATCCATGCAGCATCCAGCCCTCGCGTTCGCCCGGCGGCACGAACGCCCATGCCCGCTGGCCGCGCGAAGTCTCCACCACGTAGTAGTCGCGCCGTGCTTCCTCGCCGTCCCACCAACCGCTCTCCAACCGCTCCGGACCGGACAGCACGCGCAGGCGCGGATCGCGCAGCGGCACCGGCTGCGGCAGCAGCCAGGCCGGACGCGGCGGCCGCAGCGGCGCTTGCGGGACGCGCGCGGCGCCATCGCCAAGCAGCCGCCGCCAGGCGCGCTCCGGACGCGGGTCGTCGGCCGGCGCCAAGCGATACACCGCCTCGTCGCCGAGCCGCGCGCGCAGGCGTTCGCGCAGCTGCGGCCATTCCAGTGCCTGTTGCGAGCGCTGCTCGAACAGATCGCGGCTGGCCGGCACGAACGGCGGCAGCTCGCGCGCCAGCAACCGCATCGCCACCACCGGCTGCGAAATCTGCACGCGCTCCAGGCGATTGCGCGACAGCTCGAACAGCATGCCCGGTTCGCGCTCGGCGGCGAGCAGGCCGACGTCGACATCGGTGTGGCCCTGCTCATGTTCCAGCCGCAGCACGAAGCGCTGCACGCCGCCATCGCGGATCGACAGATAGGTGCACAGGTCACCGATCAGCCGGCGCAACGGGAATAGCAGCGCGGTGTGGGTCTCCACTTCGTAGCCCAGTTCCACCCGCGCATCGAAATGGTCCGGCGGCGCATAGCATTGCAGCGGATCGTCGGCCTGGCCGTAGAGGCAATCCAGATGTTCGAGCAGCGCCGCGCCGAAACGGCGGCGCACGCTGTCGCGCGGCAGGCCGCGCAGGCTGCCGAGCGTGCGCACGCCCATCCGTTGCAGGCGCTCGCCGGCCTCGTCCGGCAGTGCGGCCTGGCGCACGGAAACTCCGTCGAGCATGTTCTGCAGCGCGCCGGGGTGGTTCACCGCCAGTCCGTCGCGCAGCCCAGCCAGCACGCGCGCGCCGCGCGGCGTTGGCGCCAGCGCAATGCGGTGGCGGAAACCCAGCGTGTCCAGTTCCTCGCGCAAGCGCCGCGCGAACCGCGGCCACGGCCCGAACAGACGGAAGCTGGCGCGCGCTTCGAGCACGATCGCGCGCGGCCATTGCGCACTGACCAGCGAGCTGTGCCGATATGCCCAGGCGGCCAGGAAGCGCTGCCAGCGCGCTTCGGCCTGCGGGTCATGATCGACGGTGCGCACCCCGGCCAGCAACGCGTGCGCCGCCGACAGCCGCATGCCCGGCCGCAGCCCCGCTTGCGCGGCGGCTTCGTTGACCGAATGCAGCGTGCGCAGTTGCATCGGTCCTTCGACCAGCGCCAGCGGCGCCTGCGCATCGGGCAGGCGGCGGAGGACGGCGTCGAGCGCCAGCTGCGGCAGCAGAATGCAGGCCCAGAGCATGCCGGCGCCTCAATGGGCCAGCCGCAGCGGCTGCGAGGGCAGTTGCCCACCGCGGCATTTGCGCACTTGCCAGGCGTCCTCGCCGGGCAGGTATTCCAGCCGCAGCGCGGCCGGCGAGGCATTGAGCGCGTGCCGGCGGTCGCGCAGCGCGAAGCCGCAGCAATCGCCACTGTCGGCCGCCACCTGCAGCCGCCGCAGTGCCCGCGCATCGCCGGTCTGCGGCCAGCCCAGCACAGCGGCACAGGCACCGCTGCGCAGGCATTGCTCGAACGCCCACAGCGCCTGCTGCGGATCGGCCTCGATCACTTCCAGCCAGGCCAGGTCGACGCCGCCGGCCTGCCAGGCCGGCGCATACGGCAGGTAGGGCGGCGCGATCAGGGCCACGCGCTCGCCGGCGGCACTGAGCCTGGCCAGGGTCGGCAGCAACAGCGCGATCTCGCCGATGCCGTCGGCCGGCAACAGCAATTCGGTGAGCGCGCGCCGCGGCCAGCCGCCACCGGGCAACAGCGCATCGAGCGCGGCATGGCCGCTGGGCTCGCCATCGCGGCGCACGGCCACGCCCTGCCCCGCGCGCCACACCGTGCGCGCGGCCAGCATTTCACCCAGGGCCAGCACTTCGCCCATGCTCAGCCCTGCCGCAGCAGGCCGCAGTACAGGCCTTCGATCGCGAAATCGGCATCGGCCGCCACCACGATCGGCGCATAGGCCGGATTGCGCGGCAGCAGGCGCAGTGCATCGCGGCCGTGCTGCAGCCGCTTGATGGTGATCTCCCCATCCAGGCGCGCGACCACGATCTGGCCGTCGCGTGCGTCGTCGCTGCGATGCACGCCGACCAGGTCGCCGTCGAGGATGCCGTCGTCGATCATCGAGTCGCCCTGCACCTGCAGCAGGTAGTCCGGGCGCAGCGAAAACAGCGCGCGGTCCAGCCACAGTTCGCGTTCGATGCCGATGTCCGCACCGATCGGGGCGCCGGCGGCGACCCGCCCCAGCACCGGCAGCACCAACGGCGGATCGCGCGGTGCCTCGGCCAGGCGGATGCCGCGCGCCTGGCCGCCGCGCAGCTCGATCAAGCCGGCCTCGGCCAGGGCCTGGACGTGCTTCTGCGCGGCATTGCGCGAGGCGAAGCCGAACTCGGCCGCGATCTCGGCCAGGCTGGGTGGCTGGCCGACCCGGGCGCGCTCGCGCAGGAAGGCCAGGACCGCGGCGCGACGGGGGCTCAGGCCGTCCATGGGGGGCTCCGGGGCGCATCGGTAGTCAGAATGTTCATAGGTGTACATTTGTACACCTTTCCATCGCACCCGGCGAGATCGGGTGGCTGAATGGGTTGCGCCGTGGTGGCGCGCGGGAAGACTCCAGGGGTCGCGGCTGAAGCCGCTCCTACATAAGGCGCCGGACGATTTGGAAGAAGCCGCTTATTCCCCTACGCCGATCCACTCGACCTGGCGGGCACTGCGGGCCGGCCGGCCATCGGCCGGCACCAGCAGTCGCCAGGGACCGTCTTCGGCAGAGAGGGCCGCGCCTTCGCAACGGTCGGCCAGCAATACCTGGTGCGCACCCAGGCTCTCATCGAGTTCGCCCAACGAGAACGTCACCCGGTAGCCGTCGCTGGCCCGTATCCGCACCACCTTCGCCAGATCGGCTCCGCGCAACGGCGTGGCCGGCACCGTCCCGCTGGCGCGCAACAGCGCAATCAGCGAGACGCCGTCGCAATGCAAGCTGTGCCCATGGACGTCGATTTGCGTGGCCTGCCGCGGCAGCGTCGCGATCAATGCCGGATCGAGCAGATTGCGGGCTTCCTCCGCCATCGCCAGGGGCGCGACGGCGCCGAAGACGCCGCCGACCAGGCTGGCCCATATCCAAAGCAAGTGGCGCATCGAGATCTCTCCGGGTCCGAAGCGCCGCTTATGGCATGCCTGCCGCGAGCCGGCAAGCGCCTGCCCGAGCCCGCAGCACAGCGGCAGCCGCGCACGGAGCACCGCGTCGCTATGCGGATTTCCTGGCGCGCGTGCGGGCGGCTTTCTTCGCCGCCGCCTTGCGCACGGTCGGTCCCTTGGTCCGTGCCGCCTTCTTCGCCGCCGCCGAGCGGCTGCTGGCGGTGCGCTTCTTGGCCGCCTTCCTGGTCTGCGTCGACAACGCCTTCTTGCCGACCGCCTTCTTCGCGGTGGTCTTCTTGCCCGCGGTCTTGAGCGCCTTCTTGGCGCCGGCCGAACGCGTGGCCGAAGGCTTCTTCTTCGTCTTCGCTGCCGCGGTGTCCTGCGCCGCCTTCTTCTTGGTGGCCTTGGAAGCGCTCTTGCCGGGCTTGGCCTTGACGCCGTCGCGGCGCGCCTTCGACAGGCCGATCGCGATGGCCTGCTTGGCGTTCTTGGCGCCGTGCTTGCCCTTGCGGACGTGCTCGATTTCCTCGTGCACGTATTCGCCGGCCTGGGTGCTGGCCGACTTGCCTTCGCGCTTGTCCTTCGCGGCCGTCTTGCGGGTTTTCTTCTCGGGCATGACGTGACTCCGTGTGGCGTGGTGCTGCGCCGGTGTAGCAGCACGCAAGTAAACATCGGGTGCAATCGGCGCTGGGTTCCTACACCGCGCGTCGACAACGCGCGCATTCGCGCAAGCTCGCCGCCTAGGACTTTCCGGCCGGCAGGCGTTCGCCGTCGGCGGTATACGCCGGCGGGTGGTACCAGGTCAGCGCCTGCAGCGGCGTGTCGCCGCCATTACGGATCTCGTGGCGCTCGCCGTGCTCGATCACCAGCAGATCGCCCGGCGCCAACGGCTGTTCGGTCCCGCCCACCACCGCAACGCCCTTCCCGGCGACCACGTACAGCCACTGGTCCGCGCCGCGGTGGCGGTTGTCCGGGCCGCCTTCCTTGGCGCCGGGCGCGATCGACATCGCCGCCGCCTGCACCTCCCGCACATCGAACAGCACCTTGAATTCCTCGCCGAAATCCAGCCTTGCATGCTTCATCGTCGTGCCTCCGTCTTTCTACCGCAGCGTCGGCACCGCGACGTTAGCGGGCAGCCAAGATTTCGCCGCAAGCGTTCACCGCGTGCCCACGCTGTCAAGCGGCGACGCCCGCCGCGCCACTGCCTACAATGCCGGCCCCCTTAGTTTCGCAGCCACGCATGGACACCGAGATCCTCGTCGACCCTTCGCTCAAGGCCTATATCGACCCGCTGACCGCGGACGAACACGCCGCGCTAGAACAGAGCCTGCTCGCTGAAGGCTGCCGCGATGCGCTGGTGCTGTGGGGCAACGTGCTGGTAGACGGCCACAACCGCTACGGCATCTGCCGCGAGCACGGGCTGCCTTTCCGCACCGTGCAGCACGAACGCTTCCAGAGCCTGGAAGACGTGCATTTGTGGATGATCGACCAGCACCTGGGCCGGCGCAGCGTTTCGGATTTCCAGCGTGGCGTGCTGGCGCTGCGCAAGCGCGAGATCCTGGCCGCGCGCCGCGACCGCGCCGATGCGGAAGCACCGGCGGCGATCGAGGCAACGGCCGAAGCGCCGCAGGACGACACCGTGCCGTGGTCGGATGCGCCGAGCGATGCCGCGAAGGTCGGCTCGGCCACCACCCCACCGGTCCCGCCCAGCCGCACCGACCTGGCCCGCGTCGCCCGCGTGAGCAGCAACCAGCTCGGCATGATCGAGAAGATCCACAAGCAGGCGGTGCCCGAAGTGGTGGAGGCGGTGCGCAGCGGCGCGCTGTCGATCAATGCCGCCGCCGTGGTGGCGAGCCTGCCGATGGAAGAGCAACAGGCCGCCGCGCAGGCCGGCCACGATGAGCTCAAGCAGGTCGCCAAGCGCGTGCGCGAAGCGCGGCGCAAGCCGAAGCCTGAGCGGGATGCGACGCAGGAACCGAACGACTCCGCGACCGGCATGCAAGATCGCGAAGAACTACAGGCACTGCGCCAGCGCGTGGAAGAACTGGAACGCGAGAACGCGACGTTGCGTGCGCGCATTGCGGAGTGGGAAGCGGTAGCCGGATAGACGGCGTCGGCAAGGGTTGAACCTGCCGTGCCAAAACCGCGTTCCACTCCCCCCATCCTGTCTCTGCTGCGGATCTGTGATGAGAATATTCACAACCAAACCAAGGTCGCGGTTGCGCCGATCCACGGCCCGAGAGAAGTTCCAGGGTGAGGCCCATATGCCTCACCCACGAACGAGCTTCATTCACTGGACGAGGGAAAACTAATGCGTGAATTGACTGCTACGGAACTCGATGGATTGTTCGGAGGATTAATGGTCGTTTCCGACCGACCCGTCGGTGGTATCAACTGGGGCTCTGTCTACGCGGGCGCGTCAGCGGGCATGATCGGTGGCGCCATTGGCGGGGCGTTCTTCGGTCCTATTGGATTGGCCTCCGGCGCACTCGGCGGCGCAGCAACCGGTGCACTTGGTTCTCTTTTCACCCAAATCAGTCAGTAGGTACCGCCTCGCTCAAAGCGAAAACTCTGGGCCACCGAACGATTGCTCGATGGCCCCGAGATTTTCAGTTAACAGGGAATACTTTCTGAACATTTACACGAAGGCCATTTTGTTGAGTTCGACCATAGTGGTGGCAGGGGCAGGCGCCGGAGTTCTCCTTATGAAGATGGGAGTTCCCCCCTTCATTACAGCCATAATCTGTGGAGGCATGGTTGGGGTATGGGCTGGATTTCTGGTCCGGAAATGGGGACAGTGAACCATCAAGCCCCGCTGCGCGTTCGAGCCACCTGTTGCGCCACATAAGACCCGAAACTCCCCGACGCTCCCCGTCCACCGGCACAAAACCTCAGTAAACAAGCAGTACGCACAGCAACACGCGCAGCTCGCCCCGGCAAGTGCAACGTAACCGAACGGAGTGCGACCCCGGTCGAGCGCTTGCTCAGGCGTGCCGACGCTTCGTCGCGAGCGGCGCCGCCGCGTCTGCTGCAGGCTCCCAACCAAACACACTGCGCCCCCCGTAGCGATGCGAATCGCGGCGCTCCTGCGCGATGTATTGCTCGACGGTCGGTCCGCTGGCCGTCGCTTCCAAGCGCCGCGCCTGCGCATCCAGCCGTGCGATCGCCTGCAGCCGCTCCTCGTTGCCCAGCTTGGCCTGCTGCATCGCTTGCTTGAGCACGCCGATGGTCTGGTCGAGCACGCGCGTGGGCACCGGGAAGGGATGCCGGTCCTTGCCGCCATGCGCCAATGAGAACCGCGCCGGATCGCTGAACCGGCACGGCGTGCCGTGCAGTACTTCGGCCACCATCGCCAGCGAGCGCACGGTACGCGCCCCGACACCGGGCGCCTGCAACAGCTCGGCGAAATCGACCGGCCCGCGTTCGGCGGCTGCGGCCAGGGCGCCGTGCAGACGCCGCACGACGATGTCTTCGGCGCGCACGTCGTGGTGGTCCGGCAGCGACAGATGTGGTTGCTCGCCCGCGCGCCATTGCGTCGGCGCCGGACTGTGGCCGAACAGGTCGCCGGTGACGCCGACCGGCGCACTCGCCTGCGCGGCAGCGCGCGATGCCGGCGCCGCCCGCCCATCGATCCGGGCGAATTCACGCGCAATAGCGGTCGGCCCGAGTTCCTGCAGCAACGCGACCTGCGCCTGTCGTGCCGCCTCGGCGCGGTGATCGGCGAGATTGACGATGCGGCCCTGGTCCGGCCCGTCGATCGCCGCATGTGGCGCATCGACGAAACTCTTCAATCCCTCCGAAAGCCAGTGATAGCGCCGCGCCTGCCGGCGTTCGCCATTCATGCCCTGCTGCACGACCACCCACTGCCCGTCGTCGCTGACGATGAAACCGTGCAGGTACAGATCGAAGCCGTCCTGCACCGCCGCGCTGTCGACCTTGGCGACCAGCCGGCTGGCGTGCGCGAGCGCGGCGCCATCCAGGCCGGTGCGCTCGGCCACCGCAAGCAATTCGTCCGGGGTCGCGCGCGAATGCCGGCCGCGACCGCCGCAGACGTGCACGCCCAGCTCGCCCGACAACGGCGACAGCCCGCGCTTGAGCGCGCCGATCACGCTGGTGGTGATGCCCGAGGAATGCCAATCCATCCCCATCACCGCACCGAAGGACTGGAACCAGAACGGATGCGCCAACCGCCGCAGCAGTTCCTCGCGGCCGTAGTGGTGGACGATGGCCTCGCAGACCACCGCGCCCAGGCGGGTCATGCGTTGCCCCAGCCACGCCGGTACACGCCCGCCGTGCAGGGGAAGATCGGCGCTGCCGGTGCGGCGGCTCATGGGCAAGAAACTCCAGGTCCAACGATGGCGCAGCGTGATCCACGCACGTCGCGCATTGTGCGACGCAAAGGCCCGGCCTGCTTTCAGGAACCTGTCACGGACAGGATCAGCGCACCGATGCCATCACCTCACCGTAGGCGCGGCTTCAGCCGCGACTGCAGGACACCGGCGGTCGCGGCTGAAGCCGCTCCTACAAAGGGGCGGGCCGCCGCCGTCCTCGAAGCCCGCTGCTGCGCCGCAGCTCCCGGTTTAGATCGATCAAAGCTAGACTCTGGGACCCGCGAGGAGGAACCCCACATGCTTGCAAACGCTCCACGGCGCCTGGCGCCCTGGCTGGCCACCGCGCTGCTCGCTATCGCCACCGCGCAGGCGGCCACGCCCGGCGAACGCGCCTACCAGGCGGTCGATCCATTCATCGGCACCGGCGGCGAAGGCCACACCTATCCCGGCGCGACGGTGCCGTTCGGCATGGTCCAGCTCAGTCCCGACACCCAGATCAAGCCGCGCAAGGAAGCCTACGGCTGGGCCGCCGGCTACCGCTACGACGACAGCACCATCGTCGGCTTCTCGCACACCCATTTCTCCGGCTCCGGCCATTCGGACCTCGGCGACGTGCTGCTGATGCCGATCAGCGGCGAGCCCAAGCTCGAACGCGGCGATGTCAAGCAGCCGGGCAGCGGCTACACCTCGCGCTTTCGCCACCAGACCGAACAGGCGCAGCCCGGTTACTACGCGGTCACCCTGGACGACTACGGCGTGCGCGCCGAACTCACCGCCAGTGCGCGCGTGGGCGTGCACCGCTACACCTTTCCGAAGGACAAGCCGGCGCACGTGCTGGTCGACCTGCGCACCAGCCTCTACGACTATCCGGGCAAGGTGCTGTGGTCGCGGCTGCGCGTGCGCGCCGACGGCACCGTCACCGGTTTCCGCGAAACCCGTGGCTGGGCGCCGGGCCGCCAGCTGTATTTCGCGATGCGTTTCTCGCGTCCGCTCAGTGGCTCGCAATTGCAGGACACCGAGCAGGACGTGGCCTACAAGGGCTTCCCCCCGCCGGGCGAGAAGGATCCGCGCCAGCGCGCGCAGATCGAGGGCCGCCAGCTGGTCGGCGTGCTCGACTTCGGCACGCCCGATGCCAAGGACGCGCCACTGGTGGTGAAGCTCGCCATCTCGCCGGTCAGCGAGGAAGGCGCGATCGCCAACCTCGACGCCGAAGTGCCGGGCTTCGATTTCGACGCCGTGCGCGCCGATGCGCGCAAGCAATGGACGCAGGCGCTGTCGGCGATCGATGCCGACGGCACGCCAACCCAGCGCACGCAGTTCTACACCGCGCTGTACCACAGCCTGCTCGGCCCGACCCTGTTCATGGACAGCGACGGCCGCTACCGCGGGCCGGACAACGCCGTGCATCAGGCCAAGGGCTGGACGAACTATTCCACGTTCTCGCTGTGGGACACCTATCGCGCGTTGCATCCGTTGCTGACCCTGGTGCAGCCGCCGCAGCGCACTTCCGACGTGGTCAATTCGCTGCTGGCGTCGCGCCGCGAAAGCGCCTACGGCATCCTGCCGGTGTGGGCGTTCCATGGCCTGGAGACGTGGTGCATGATCGGCTACCACGCGGTGCCGGTGATCGCCGACGCCTACATGAAGGGCATCGGCGGCTTCGATGCCGACGAAGCGCTGCAGGCGATGGTCGCCAGCGCCAACTACGGCCCCTACGACGGCATCGCCGCCTACCGCGAGCTCGGCTATGTGCCGATCGACGAAGAAGGCGAAGCGGCTTCGAAGACGCTGGAATACGCCTTCGACGACTGGACCATCGCGCAGGTGGCCGAGAAGATGGGCCGCAACGACGTCGCCGGCGAGTTCGGCAAGCGCGCGGCGAACTGGAAGCATGCCTACGACCCGGCGACCGGCTTCATGCGCGCACGCAAGCGCGACGGCAGCTTCCGCGAACCCTTCGATCCCACCGCCAGCGGCTACGGCAGCGACTACACCGAAGGCAACGCGTGGCAATACTCCTGGTACGTGCCGCAGGACGTGGCCGGCCTGGCCGCCGCGCACGGCGGCGCCGACCAGTTGCTCGCCAAGCTCGACCAGACCTTCGATGCCAAGGTCGACCCGGCGATCTTCGAACACATGGAAGACATCACCGGCCTGATCGGCTGGTACGCGCACGGCAACGAGCCCAGCCACCACGTCGCCTATCTGTACGCCTACGCCGGCCAGCCCTGGCGCACCCAGGCGCGCCTGAAGCAGATCATGGACAGCCAGTACGCCGCGCGTCCGGACGGCCTGGCCGGCAACGACGACCTCGGCCAGATGTCGGCCTGGTACGTGTTCAGCACGCTGGGCTTCTACCCGGTCGCGCCGGGCAGCAACCAGTACGTGATCGGCCGCCCGTTCCTGCCGCGCGCCACGCTCAACCTGGCCAACGGCCACCGCTTCACGGTGGTCGCCGAAGGCCTGGATGCGAAGCACACCTACATCGGCTCGGCCACGCTCAATGGCCAGCCGCTGCCGCGCGCCTGGCTGAGCCATGAGGAGATCATGGCCGGCGGCGAGCTGCGCTTCCGCATGCAGGCCGAACCGGACCGCCAGTGGGCGACCGACCCGGCGCAGCATCCGTACTCGATGTCGGCGCACTGAGCCTGCACACCGTCGTCCCCGCGCCGTCGTCTTCGCGACGGCGGCGCGTCAATGTTCGGCAAGCGGACGGGTTGCACTCGCCGACTCCGCCCACGGCACCACGAATTCGTCCACCGCCGCGCCACGCGGCAGCGGGCGGATCCGCACCACCCCGTAGCGGCACGTATCCACGCCGTCGTAGCGCAGCACGCGACCGTCGGCGAACGCGAAGCGCAGGTCGTAGCGGCAGCCGCCGCCTGCCAGCGCCACGGTCTGGCTGTCGCCGCCACCGCGCAAGGGCTCCTGCAATGCGACCGTCGCGTAGCCGGGCTGGCCCTGCGCGGCAGCCTGCACCGTCACCACACTGTCGAAGGCCTGGTTGACCAGTTGCAGATAGCGCGGCGGCGGCGATGGCGCCTGCGCGAACGCGGCAGTCGGCGACAACGACAACCACCACGACCAGGACAGCAAGAGCGACAACAGGCAGGCACGCATGGGGACAGTCTCCGTTGCAGGACGGGGACCGGTGGCAACGTGTGCCCCGGCGCGTCCATCTGCGCATCGTCGCGCGAAGCAGGAAAGCAAGCCGGGACGAATCGCCCTGGCGCGGTGACGAAACGTAGTCCGGGCCGGCGTGCTTTCCAGCGCGCCATCGACGTGCTTAGGATGGCGCCATCCCGCCCGGCTGCCCGCCATGAAGATCCGCCTCGGCCACACCGATATCGACCTGTGGCGTTACCTCGCCTTGTGGACGCTGGTGGTGCTGGTGTTCGCGATGCAGGGCATCGTCCACGATGCATTGCTCGGCGGCGGCATGTGGGCGCCGACCGACTATCTGCGCTGGTCCGGGATCCAGTGGTACACGTGGGCGCTGCTGGCGCCGCTGGTATTCCGCCTCGGCGAACGCTATCCGCTGCCGCAACCGCTGCGCGTGCGCGGATTGTGGCGACACCTGCTGCTGGCGTTCGCCCTCACCCTGGTGGCGGTGCTGATCGGCGCCCTGGTCACCGACGGCGGCTTCGGCGACCAGCTCGGCCAATACCTCGGCAAATACGTCGCCATCGGCATGCTCACCTACGGCGCGCTGCTGGCCATCCAGCAGGCGCTGCATTACCGCAGCGAAAGCACCCGCCGCGAGCTCGAGGCCGGGCGGCTGGCCACCGAACTGGCACAGTCGCGGCTGCAGGCGCTCAAGACCCAGCTGCAACCGCATTTCCTGTTCAACACCTTGCACGCGATCATCACCCTGCTCGACGAGGACCAGCGTTCGGCCGAAGACATGCTGCTGCGATTGAGCGAATTGTTGCGTGCGTTCCTGGAGGAATACGACGGCCAGGAGATCCCGCTGCGGCGCGAACTGGCATTGCTCGATCTGTACCTGGGCATCCAGCGCCGGCGCTACGGCGACCGCCTGGACACGCAGATCTACGTCGATCCGCAGGCGCTGGATTGCGCGGTGCCGAGCCTGATCCTGCAGCCGCTGGTGGAGAATGCGATCCGCCACGGCATCGGCCGCCATGCCGGCGGCGATCGCGTTGAAGTGGAGGTCCGCCGCCACGACGACCAGTTGCATATCGAAGTGCGCAACCGCAACAGCCAGCTCGATCCGCAGGCGCAGACACGACCACAGGCACCGGCAAGCGAAGCGCCAGGCCATGGCATCGGCCTGGCCAACACCCGCCTGCGCCTGCGCGAGCTTTACGGCGACGCGGCCGAACTGCGGCTGGACATTACCTGGCCACAGGGCGTGGCCTGCCGGCTGCGGCTGCCGGCGCATGCATTCGAAGAAGCCGAGGACGACCCGGAGCATCTGCCCGCATGAGCCTGTCGGTGCTCATCGTCGACGACGAGCCGATCGCCCGCCACGCGCTGGCGCGGCTGCTGCGCGAACAGGCCGACATCGAGATCGTCGGCGAATGCGGTGATGGCGCCTCGGCGCTGGCGGCGATCCGCGCGCAATCGCCGGACCTGGTGTTCCTGGACATCCAGATGCCCGAGCTGACCGGCCTGGACGTCGCCGCCGCGCTCGGCGAGCGGCTGCCGGCGACGGTGTTCGTCACCGCCTTCGAGCAATACGCGGTGCGCGCCTTCGAAGCCAACGCATTGGACTACCTGGTCAAGCCATTCAGCCGCGAGCGCTTCGCGCAAACGTTGCAGCGCGCACGCTCGCGGTTGTCGGCAAGCCCACAGAATCCGCAGCGGATCGCCGAGGCATTGCAGGCGATCCGCCGCCGCGAGGATTACCTGGAACGCATCCCGGTGCGCGTCGACGAACACGTAGTGCTGGTGCCGGTGGACGAGATCGTGTGGATCCGCGCCAACCGCAACACAGTGCAACTGCACCTGGCCCAGGCCAGCCACGAATTGCGCGAGACCATGACCGCGCTGGCCGCGCGGCTGGATCCGCGCCAGTTCGCGCGCGTGCACCGCTCGGCGATCGTCAACCTGCGCCGGGTCAAGACCATCCACCCCTGGTTCAACGGCCACCACGTGCTCACCCTGGACACCGGCCAGCAGCTGCGCATGAGCCGCTACCAGCACGAACTGTTCCTGCGCCTGGTCACCACCGGGCGCAGCGAATGAGCGGTGCCGCGCCCCCCGCGGCCTTAGACTCGCCCCTCCTTCCGCCGCATCGGTTGACCGCATGAGCAGCATGACCGCCGAACGCCAGTCCGCGATCGAAAGCACGTTCGCCGCCTCCGCTGCCGGCCAGCTCCACTTCGGCGAAGTGGTCGCCCGCCTCGTCGCGGCCGGCGTGGAATCCTATGCGGTCGATTACCGCGCCAGCCGCAGCACCTGCTATCTAACCGATGGGCAAACCTTGACCTTGCCGCTGGCGGTCGATGAAGGCGGGATTCCCGAGGATTTCGACGCCGCGGCCGTGCTGGCCGCGATCCGCGGCGCGCAGCGCGGCGAGGTCATGTACCCGCAGTTCAAGCAGCGGACCCGGGCCGCCGGTTGCGTCGGCTACAGCGTCTGGATCAGCGGGCGCCATGTGGTCTATTTCGGCCGCAATGGCGACAGCCACGTCGAGCGGTTTCCCGACTGACGTGGCCGCCAGGCCACCATTTCAGCGGAAGCCCGTGTAGCGCAGCTCCGCCCGCAGGGCGCGCACCTCGCGTACCGCCATCAGTGCGAAAGCCAGCCCGCCAGCAGCAATGGCCAGCACGAGCAGATCCCGCACCGAACCGCCCAAGGGCGGCGCAAGCCAGGTACAGAACGCGGCGAACCCCAACAGCAAGGTGGACAGCACGATCAGCGAAGTACTGGCGATCAGCTTCATGGCGACACTCTCCGTGTGGCCGCCCGTGTGGCCGCGCGCTACCGCGCGGCGAGCCTGGACGACCCGTCTTCATCGACGGTCACTGCATCCCCGGATCTCCCCGCCGGCAGCTTAGCCAGCCCAACCCCGCCCGTACAAGCACCCCGCCCCACCCACCCGCCCTTGTAGGAGCGGCTTCAGCCGCGACCGTGACCCTGCCACCGCGTGGACATCGCCTGCGCCCCCCCCTGCGTCGGAGCCGAAGCTTTAGCCACCCCACCCCATCCCGCAACGCCGCAAGCCAGCCGCCTCCCGCGCTGCCATCATGGGCCGATGCGCCTACTCCTGCCCGCCCTGCTCTGCCTGATCGCCATGGTCCAACCCGCCTTCGCCGCCACCGCCCCCGACCGGGTGCTGATCTTCAGCAAGACCGCGGGATTCCGCCACGAATCGATCCCGGTCGCGGTGCAGACCCTGCAACGCCTCGCCGCCGAAGCCGGCATGGTCGCCGACCACAGCGAGGACGCCGCACTGTTCACACCCGACCAATTGGCGCGCTATCGGGTGATCGTGTTCGCCAGCACCACCGGCGAGATCCTGGATGCGCAGCAGCAGCGCGCGATGGAAGATTACGTTCGCCAGGGCGGCGGTTTCGTCGGCGTGCACGCCGCTGCCGACACCGGCTACGAATGGCCGTGGTACGGCCGGCTGGTCGGCGCCTATTTCCTCAGCCACCCGCCCGGCTTGCAGTCCAGCCGGGTGCAGCCCGAACGCGACGGCAAGCCGGCAGGTACCTCCTGGCCCGTGCACGACGAGCTGTACAACTACCGCGGCAACCCGCGCGGCCAGGTCGAAGTGCTGGCGACCCTGGACGAAAGCCGCTATGAAGGCGGCACGATGGGCGCCGACCACCCGATCGCCTGGTGCCATCGCTACGACGGCGGACGCGCCTGGTACACCGGCCTGGGCCACGACGAGGCGATCTACCAGCAGCCCGAATTCCTGGACCAGCTGCGCCGCGGCCTGGCGTACGCGGCCGGCCGCTCCGACGAAGGCTGAGCGGCATCCCGGCACACCCTGAATGCGAACGTGAAGGCCGGCGCCGTCCTGTCGATCAACGCGCGTATCGTTCGTCGTTGAAGGGAAGGCGCACGTTTCGTGCTGCCATCGCAGGAGGTTCCATGTCTTACGTCGACGGCTTCGTGTTGGCCGTGCCCACCGCCAACCGCGAAAAATTCCTCAAGCATGCCGATGAGGGCGATTCGGTCTTCATCACCTACGGCGCGCTGCGCGTGCTCGAATGCTGGGGCGACGACGTCCCGCATGGCCAGCAGACCGACTTCTACCGCGCGGTGCAGGCGCGCGACGACGAAACCGTGGTGTTCTCGTGGATCGAGTGGCCCGACAAGGCCACCCGCGATGCCGGCATGAAGAAGATGATGGAAGACCCGCGCATGGATCCGGAGAAGAACCCGATGCCCTTCGACGGCAAGCGGATGATCTACGGTGGATTCGCGCCGATCCTCGAACTGAAGGCCTGAGCTGCGAGCGCGCTGTCGAGCGCCCTCATCCGGCGCTTCGCACCACCTTCTCCCGCACGCGGGAGAAGGGAAAGCTCGCATCGCGGCGATCTACAGGGTTTCTGTTCCGCACGCGGGAGAAAGAAAGCGCCGATGATCCTTCTCCCGCAAGCGGGAGAAGGTGCCCACAGGGCGGATGAGGGCAACGCACTGCAACCGTCTCAGAACCGATAACGGAAGCTCAGCGTAGCGCTGCTCGGCGCGGCGTAATACAGGTTGCTGTATTCGTCGAGCACGAAGTACTTCTTGTCCAGCAGGTTGTCGACGTTGAGCTGCAACTCGGACTGCGGGTTGAAGGCATAGCGCGCCATCGCGCTGACCAGCGTCACCGACGACTGATGCAGGCGCTGCGCGCCATCCGGACCATCGACGAGCGCATCGCTGGCGGCCTGCCAGTTCACGCCGCCACCGATCGTCAAACCGTTCCAGTCGCCCGGCAGGCGATAGGTCGTGAACACCCGCAGCAAGGTGCGCGGCAGGAAACTGCGCAGATCCTGCCCGTCCGGCCCTTCGAGATCGAAGTGCGACCAGCCCGCCGACAGGTTCCAGTTCTCGGTCAGGTCGCCGGCGGCATCGAGCTCCACGCCGCGCGAGCGCGTGCCGTCGACCGCGTAGTAGGCCTGGGTCATGCCGTCGGGCAGGTACTGGCCCACGTCGGCCTCGGCGACGTTGTCCTGATGGGTATCGAACAGCACCAGCGAGGTGTTCAGGCGGCCATCGAAGTGACGGCCCTTGATGCCGATCTCCACGCTGTCGCCGACCACCGGGTCGAGGAAGTTGCCGCTGGCGGTGCGGTTGTCCTGCGGGTTGAAGATCTCGGTGTAGCTGGCGAACGTCGACCAGGTCGGATTGATCTCGTAGACCAGGCCGGCGTACGGCGTGGTCTTGTTGTGGTCGTGGCGGAACACGCCGCTGTACACGTCGTCGGTATCGTTCTTCCAGCGGCTGTAGCGGGCGCCGGCGATCAACTTCAACGGGTCGGCCAGACTGAAGCGCGCCGCCACGTACAGACCGGTCTGGTCGGTCTGGATGTCGGTCACGCGCGTGGCCGGGGCGATGAAGGTCGGGCGCGGATAGCTGCCGTCCCACTGCAGGAAGTTGCCGATCGGCGGCAACGGATCCTGGCCGTACTCGTCGGAGGTCTTCTCGTAGCGCGAGCCGCTGGCGCCGACCACCAGCTCGTGCTCGCGCCCGAACAGCTGGAACGGACCGGAAGCGTACACGTCCAGGTTGTCCTGGCGGCCCCGGTCGTGGCCGAGGAAGGCAAACGGATCCACGCCTTCGCCGGTGTCGCGGGTCGGGAAGCCATAGACATAGAACAGCGCCATGTCGCCTTCGGTGCGGCGATGGCTGGCCAGCACGCGCAACTGCCAATCGTTGCCGAAGCGGTGGCTGAGGTCGGCGAACGCGGTCTGGGTGGTGTTGGTCCAATAGCTCCAGTCCGTCGACGTATTGAAGCTGCGCGGCCATTCGATGAAGCCGCCATCGGCGTAGAACACCGGGTACGAACCCCAGGTCACGCTCTTGGGATCGGTGCGCTGGTAGTCGTAGCCCAGGCTCAGCGTGGTCGCCTCGCTCAGGTCCATGTCGACCACGCCGTAGGCGACCTGCTTCCTGGACTCGTAGCGGTCCAGGTAGGAATCGCCCTGCTGGTAGGCGCCGACGAAACGCCCGCGCACGCTGCCGCTGTCGTTGAGCGCGGAGGAGACGTCGATGGTGCCGCGGTAATCGTTCCACGAACCGATGCTCAGCGAGGCATCGCCGGTCAGTTCGCGGCTGTTGGCGTGCTTGCGCACGAAGTTGATCGACGCCGACGGGTTGCCGGCGCCCGACAGCAGGCCGGTGGCGCCGCGCACGATTTCGATGCGGTCGTAGATCACCGTGTCCAGGCTGGCATCGGCCGAACTACTGTTGAGGCTGGCGGCGATCGGCACGCCGTCGTAGGACATGTTCTCGACCTGGAAACCGCGCGCCCAGAACACCACGCGTTCGGTGTCGTACTGCGTCGACGACACGCCGGTGACGTTGTCGAGCACGTCGCGCACCGATTGCAGGTTCTGGTCCTGGATGCGCTGCTCGGTGACGATGGTCAGCGACTGCGGGGTGTCCTGCGGAGTCAGCGACAGTCGGGTCGCCGCACGGGTCTGCTCGATCGTGTAGCCGCCTTCGCGCTCGGCGTGGACGTGGACCGCATCGAGGGTCTTGGCGGCCGCGCCGCCGGCCGGTTCAGCGACCTCCTGGGCGAAGGACTGCAGAGCCAGGGAAAGGCCGAGCGAAAGCAGGCTGAGCTGCGCGACGCGCGCGCGCCGACGGGAATGTGGGGACATGACAAGCCCTGGAAAGTGAAGGACAGGCGCAAGGCCTGGGATCACGACCGTGGCTGGCGGAGGCGGGCTCGTCGTAAGGTGTAATTGTAAACAAATCGTGATGTTGCGCGAATATCTTCGATAGATCGTCTTCCAGCAGCACGCAGCCGCTCGAAGCCGACCTTTTTACGACGCCCCTGCCGGCAAGCTGCCCCGGTATTCCTACGAGTTCGTGCCGTGCCCGGACCTGCCGCCATCGAGAGAAGCCTGACCCGCCTGGTCGGACAAGTGGGGCTGCAATACCTGCGGCGCCTGCTGCCGCCGGCGTGGCTGGCGCTGTGCCTGTTGGCCGCCGCGGCACTGTGGATGGCCGCAAGCACGCACGATCTGCCCGCCTTCGCCGCTTGCAGCCTGGTCTTCAGCGGCCTGCTGCTGCACTGGCCGCGGCGCCACCTGCAGCGCCGGCCATGGCTCCGCCTGGGCGTCCTGGCCGTCGTCATCGCGCTGGCATTCACGCCAGCGCTGACCGTGCTGCCCGTGGTCCGCAACACGCTGTATGCGATATCGGCCCTGTGCATCGTGCAGGCGCTGAACCACCTGGCCGGCGCGTTGCGGCTTTCGCTGCGGTTGCAGCGCTCGGCGCGCCAACTGGACGACGCCAGCCTGCTGGCGCTGCTGCCACCGGAAGCACGCGAGGACGCGCGTCGCTGGCAGCATGGCGACGACAGCAAGTCGACCGAGCTGGGTCAGGTGGTGCAACTGGCCGCACTGTGGCTGGCCATGACCACGGTCGGCGCCTGCCCGCCGCAGTCCCTGCCACAGGTGCAGCGCGGGGTGTAGGCCACGCCTCGTCCCTTGACCTCGCCCCCGCCCACCCTCTCCGTGTCCGATTGCAAGGCATCAACCGTCGGTCGATCGCGTGACCTGCTCCCAGTGCGCAAGTTCTTGCTGTAGCCCTGCGATCTTTTCCCGGACCAGGTTCAAAGCATCGCTGCCCAGTAACAGATGGGCGGGAGGCGCCTCGCTCTCGATGAGCTGGAGCATGACTCGCGCGGCCTTGGCCGGATCGCCCAGTTGCTTTCCGCTGACCTCCTGGCGCCGCTGGCGGACGGGATCGAACAACGCGTCGTAATCGCCGATGGAACGCGGCGTGCGCACCATGGAGCGGCCCGCCCAATCGGTACGGAAAGAACCGGGCGCCACGGCGGTCACATGGATGCCCAGGGCGAGCACTTCCTTGCCCACCGCCTCGCTGATGCCCTCCAGCGCGAACTTGCTGCCGCAGTAATAGGCGATACCCGGCATCGTGACGTATCCACCCATCGAGGTGATGTTCAAGATCCTGCCGGCGCGGCGGCCACGCATCGCGGGTAGCACCGCCTTCATCATCGCCACCGCACCGAACACGTTGACGTCGAACTGCCGGCGCAGCTCCGCCAGCGGCGATTCCTCCATCACGCCCTCGTGGCCGTAGCCGGCGTTGTTCACCAACACATCGATCAGCCCGAGCGTCGCCTCGATCTCGCCCACCACCGCATCGATCGAGGCGAAGTCGGTGACATCGAGCAGGCGTGCATGCGCCCGTCCCGGAGCCAGCGCCTGGAACGCCTGCGCCGCTTCGGCATTGCGCAAGGTGCCGACCACCTGGTGCCCCGCCGCCAGCGCCTCGCGCGCCAATGCGCGGCCAAAGCCGCTGCTGACGCCGGTGATGAGGATCAATTTCGAATGGCTCATTGCGTGCTCCAGGAGACTTGAAGGAGTGCACAATACGGCTGGAGTTCTTCGCCGATAAGGCGCGATAGCCTCAGAATATTGCCTATTCCTATGATCTCTCCCGGCCCAGCCCTGCACCTCCCGTCCGCCGCCCCAGCGCCCCTGGCGCCGTTGGCACTCGCCCTGGCGCCGCTCGAGGGCTACAACCTGACCGCGCTCGCCAGCGTGCGGTTGCTGAGGTCGAATCGACCACTGGCGCGCACTCCGGTCCTGTACGACCCGGGCATCGTGATCGTCTGCCAGGGCAGCAAGAAAGGCTATTTCGGCCAGCGCACCTATGTTTACGACGCGCACCAGTATCTGGCGGTGTCGGTGCCGGTGCCTTTCAGCATGGAGACGGAAGCCTCGGCCGGATCGCCGCTGCTGGCGCTCTATCTGCACCTGGACTTTCCCCTGGCCGCCGAACTCATGCTGGAAATCGACCGCCACGGCGGCACCTCGAACACCGCCGCGCCGCAGAGCATGATGTCCAGCCCGATCGACGATGCCCTGCATCTGTCCGTGCAGCGCCTGCTGCAGGCGCTTGCGAATCCGAAGGAGGCCGCCATCCTCGGCCCGCAACTGCTGCGCGAGTTGTACTACCGCATCCTGACTGGCCCGCAGGGCCCCACCCTGTGCTCGGCGCTGGCCATGCAGGGCCGCTTTGGAAAGATCAGCAAGGCCCTGCAGCGTATCCACGCCTCCTATCCGGAGCCGCTGGACGTGAACCGACTGGCGCAAGTGGCCGGCATGAGCACGCCGTCGTTTCACAGCCACTTCAAGGCAGTGACCTGCACTTCGCCCATGCAGTACCTCAAGTCGATTCGGCTGCACCAGGCACGCCTGCTCATGGTCCAGGAGCGGATGACGGCGGCGGCGGCCTGCCACGCGGTGGGTTTCGAGAGCACGTCGCAGTTCAGTCGCGAATTCAAACGCCTGTTCGGCCTTACGCCCGCCAAAGAGGCGCAGCGCATGCGCGAGGGCTTCGCGCTGCCGCGCAGAACGCCAGAGGGGCTGTATGTGTCCTCTCACTAGGACGAAGACTGATACTCAAAGCGCCTTGCGCCCCTCAATACCCCACAATCCGCAAGCCGCGGAACCGACAGCGCCCATCCCAATGGAAGAAAAACAAAGCCCCGCCGAAGCGGGGCTTTGCGAACTCACTCGGTAGCGCGATGGATCAGGCGAACGGATCCTGCAGCACCATCGTGTGGTCGCGGTCCGGGCCGGTGCTGACGATCGAGATCGGGCAGCCGGCCAGTTCCTCCAGCGCACGCAGATAGGCACGCGCGGCCGGCGGCAGCTCTTCCCACACGGTGATGCCGTGGGTGTTCTCGCTCCAGCCCGGGAATTCCAGGTACACCGGCGTGCACTCTTCCCAGCCCTGCGCATCCAGCGGCGCGTACTCGGTGCGCTTGCCGCGGTATTCGTAGGCGATGCAGACCTTGAGCTTTTCCATGCCGTCGAGCACGTCCAGCTTGGTGATGCACAGGCCGCTGATGCCGTTGATCGCCACCGCGCGCTTCAGCGCGACGATGTCCATCCAGCCGCAACGACGCGGACGGCCGGTCGATGCGCCGTACTCGGCACCGCGGTCGCGGATGCCCTGGCCGACTTCGTCGTCCAGTTCGGTCGGGAACGGGCCGCCGCCGACGCGCGTGGCATAGGCCTTGGCGATGCCCAGCACGTAGTCGATGTCCTGCGCGCCCACGCCGGTGCCGGCCAGCGCGCCGCCGACGGTGGTGTTGGAGCTGGTGACGTACGGGTAGGTGCCGTGGTCGATGTCCAGCAGCGCACCCTGCGCGCCCTCGAACAGCACGCGCTTGCCCTGCTTGCGCAGGTCGTGAAGGATCCCGGCCACGTCGGACTTCATCGGCTCGACGTACTCGCCGAAGGCCAGTGCTTCGTCGTAGGTCTTCTGGAAGTCGACCGCTTCCACGCCCAGGTACTTGGTCAGCACGAAGTTGTGGTAGTCCAGCGCGGTGCGCAGCAGTTCTTCCAACTGCGGCGGGTAATGCAGGTCGGCGACGCGGATGCCGCGGCGCGCCACTTTGTCTTCGTAGGCCGGGCCGATGCCGCGGCCGGTGGTGCCGATCGCCTTGCCGCCGGCGGCCTTCTCGCGCGCCTGGTCCAGGGCGATGTGGTACGGCATGATCAGCGGCGCGGCCGGGGAGATCTTCAGGCGCGAACGCACTTCCACGCCGGAGGTTTCCAGCTCCTCGATTTCCTTCTGCAGCGCGGCCGGCGAGATCACCACGCCATTGCCGATCAGGCACAGCGCGTCCTCGCGCAGGATGCCGGAGGGAATCAGGTGCAGGACGGTCTTCTTGCCATTGATGACCAAGGTGTGGCCGGCGTTGTGGCCGCCCTGGAAACGGACGACGGCACCGATCTCTTCGGTGAGCAGGTCGACGATCTTGCCTTTGCCTTCATCGCCCCACTGGGCGCCGAGCACGACTACTGACTGACCCATGACGGGTAACTCCTCTACGGGCGGCCATCGGGGCCGCTGTGAATGATCGCGTTGGCCCGGTCGAGGCGATGTGGCGGTTCCATCGGGGAACCGCCGGCCGCAGCCGGTCCAGACACGGAAAAAGCCGGACCGGAGATTCCACGCAAGAACCCCCGGCCGGCTTTTGTGCATTATCCGGGTTTCCCGTGACCGGGACCACCCCTGCCTGTTCAGGTGGGTGGGGGTACGTGTTCTCTGATTTCGGAGCAGGTCTGCAACTTTGCCGCTTGCGAGGTGAGGGGGTTATTGGGGGCGCGCTGTGCGGTGTTGCGGTTTGGTTGTGTTGGCTTACGGTGCGGGCACCGCCCTGGCGGGGCGTTCGCTTTCGGTTCGGGCGGACATCCTGTCCGCACTCACCGCGCGGCACATCCCTGTGCCGCGCGACGCGCCCACCCCGCCAGGGCGGCGCAAGGCGCTTTGTTTTTCAAGCTTCGTTTTGGGCGCGCCGGGAGAGGGGGAGGAGAAAAGCTTGGCTCCCCATTGCCAATGACACGTGATGGTCCGTGCCTTCATGGTCCGTGCCTTCGATCGGAGTCCCGTACTTGTCGATCACCGCAGCGGTGGGGATGAAGGCTCTTCTCCTCTCACCCTCCCGGCGCGCCTCCGAACGAAGCTTGAAAGACAAAGCGCCCTGCGCCGTCCTGGCGGGAGGGGGTGGCCAGCGGCCATGGATGGCCGCGCTAGGCGAGTTGGACAGGATGTCCAACCGAGCCGGGCCTGCCCCCTCCCGTCAGGGCGGTGCCCATGTCGTAAGTCGATGACACCCGCCGCCAACGCGCGCGCGCCCTCAATACACCCCCACCTCGCAAGCCGCAGAACCCACAGATGTCGGACGAATGGCTGAGCGCAAAAAGAAAACGGCGGGCCAATGGCCCGCCGCTCCCGGTTACCGCATACGCAACCGCTCAACGATCGCTTTTCATGTACTGCAGGAACGGGTCGTTCTTGTCGAGCACGATCACCGCATTGCCGTCGGCCATCGCACCGCGATACGCCTCCAGGCTGCGGTAGAACGAGAAGAACGCCGGGTCGGCCGCACCGGCCTTGCCGAAGATGCGCGCCGCCTCCGCGTCGCCCTGGCCGCGCAGCTTCTGCGCGTCGCGCTCGGCGTCGGCGACGATCACCGTACTCTCGCGGTCGGCCTGGGCACGGATGCTCAGCGACTGCTCCTCGCCCTCGGCGCGCAGCTTGCTGGCCTCCTGCTTGCGCTGCGCGCGCATGCGCTCGTAGACGTCGGTAATCACCTGGCTGTCGGTCGGCAGGTCGATCTGCTTGATGCGCAGGTCGGTGATCTGCATGCCCAGGCCCTTGATCGCCTCGTTGATGCCGGCCAGCTGGCCGGCGATCAGTTCGCTGCGGTCGCCCGACACCAGCTGCTGCAGCGTGCGCGAATTGATCTGGTTGCGCAGCGAGTCGGTGATGATCGGCGCCAGGCGTGAGTTCGCCACCGTTTCATCGCCGCCGGTGGCGCGATAGAAGTCGCGCACGTTGGAGATGTAGCCGATCGCGAAGAAGTCGACGCTGACGTCCTTCTGCTCGGCGGTGAAGTAGCGCGCCGGGGCGGTGTCCAACACCTGGAAACGGCGATCGAACACCCGTGCGGTTTCCACCAGCGGGATCTTGAAGTGCAGGCCCGGCTTGATATCGGCACGCACCACGCGGCCGAGGTTGAGCACCATGCCGGTCTGGTCTTCGCGGATGACGAACACCGAGCCCATCAGGCCCAGCAGCACGACCACCGCCAAGGCGACAAATACGGACTGTTTCATCACGGGTTCCCCTCTCGGCCGGTCGGACGCGGCCCGCGCTCCGGATTGCGGATGCTCTCCGCACTCAGCGGCGTGGTCGTGGCGTTATCGCTGGACAACACGCTCGGCAGCGCGGCGCTGGGCAGCGGCATGCCGCCGGATGCCTTGCCCGGACCCTCGCCCATCGGCACGTAGATCAGCTGGCGGCCATCGCCGCCGATGACCTTGCGGTTCTGCGACAGCACCTGCTGCACGGTTTCCAGCCACAGCCGCTTGCGGGTCACTTCCGGCGCGCCGGCATATTGCTCCTGCAACAGGCTGAAGCGCTCCGCGTCACCCTGCGCGCGGGCGATCGCCGCTTCCTTGTAGCCCTCGGCCACGGTGCGGGTACGCGCGGCCTGGCCACGCGCCTCGGGCACCACCTTGGCGGCGTAGGCCTGGGCCTCGTTGATCAGGCGCTCGCGCACCTGCTGGGCACCGTTGACCTCGTCGAAGGCCGGCTTCACTTCTTCCGGCGGACGCGCGTCGGGCAAGGTCACGCCGGTGACGACCAGGCCGGTGTTGTACAGCGCCAGCGAGGCCTGCAGGCGCTCGCGCGCGGCGGTGGCCAGCGGGCCGCGGTTGTTGAGCACCGAATTGAGATCCGAGCGGCCGACCTGCTCGCGCACCGCGCTCTGCGCGGCCTGCTCGAGCACCTGGTCGGCGTTGCGCGAACCGAACAGGTACTGGCGCGGATCCTCGATGCGGTACTGCACGTTGAGCGACACGTTGACGATGTTCTCGTCGCGGGTCAGCACCGGCACCTGGTTGTTGAAGGTCTTGATCTGGGTCGCATTGACCTTGCGCACCGACTCGACCGGCCACGGCAGCTTGAAGTTCAGGCCCGGCTGCAGGATCCGCGAGAACTGCCCGAAGCGCAGCACGACGCCGCGCTCCTGTTCCCGGATCAGCTGGAAACTGGAGAACAGGATTAGCAGGGCGACCGCCAGCAGCACCCAGCGCCACACCCCGCCGTCCAACAGGCCCCGCAGCTGCGGAGGCAGACCGCCCCAGCCATTGCCTCCGCCATTGCCGACACGCGGCTTCCAGCCATCGCGGCGGTTCTCGTCCGGGCCATCGGGCCCTTTGCTGCCGGGTGTATTCCAGGCCATGCACGCTCCATCTGAAAGGACTGGCACGAGCTCCGCGCCAGTCACCGATTTGGGTTCGATCGACCGATTCTACAAGATGGCAACCATCGCCCGGTCCGCAGCGGCTATCTTGCCCGCGTCCCTGTTCACCGGCGAGTCCGCCCATGCCCCCGTCCGCGCCCTTCACCGCCTTCCGCATCCACGATGACCCGGCCGGCCATCGCGCCGGGCTGGAGACGCTGCGCCTGGACGACCTGAGCCCGGGCCAGGTGGTGATCCGCGTGGCCTGGTCGTCGGTCAACTACAAGGACGCACTGGCCGGCACCGGCAAGGGGCGGATCCTGCGCTGCTCGCCCCTGGTCGGCGGCATCGACGTGGCCGGCCACGTGGTCGCCTCGACCGACCCGGCCTACCGCGAGGGCGACGCGGTGCTGGCGACCGGCTGCGGGCTGAGCGAGAACCGCGATGGCGGCTATGCGCCGTACGCAAGGCTGGAGTCGCGCGCGGTGATCGCGCTGCCGGCGTCGCTGGAGCTGCGCCAGGCCATGGTCATCGGCACCGCCGGCTACACCGCCGCGCTGGCCCTGCTGCGCCTGCAAGACAACCGGCAGACCCCGGACATGGGGCCGCTGCTGGTCACTGGCGCCACCGGCGGGGTCGGCATGCTGGCGCTGGACATCTTCAGCCGGGCCGGATTCGAGGTGCATGCGGTCAGCGGCAAGGCCGATCGCGCCGAGTTCCTGAAGTCGATCGGCGCCAGCGAGGTGCTCGGGCGCGACGCCCTGCTCGCCCATAAGCCCCTGGAGCCGGCGCAGTACGGTGGCGGGCTGGACAACGTCGGTGGGCCGATGCTGGCCGGCCTGCTGGCGCGCACCATGCCCTACGGCAGCGTCGCCAGTGCCGGCATGGCGGGCTCGGCCGCGCTGGACATGACGGTGATGCCCTTCATCCTGCGCGGCGTATCGCTGCTGGGCATCGGCTCTTCGGGCAGCGCACGCGACATCCGCGAAGCAGTGTGGGCGCGCCTGGCCGACGACTGGCGCCCGCGGCACCTGGACCGCATCTGCACCCGCGAAGTGGTGCTGGCCGACCTGCCGCAAGTCTTCGAAGCCATGCTCGCCGGCCAATCCTTCGGCCGCACCGTGGTGCGCCTGGGCTGAGCGGCGCCGGAACTTCATCGCGTCGCGGCTGAAGCCGCTCCTACAACTGCCCCAGATCCATCTGGAGCAGAGCCCTCTTTGTAAGGGGGCGCGGCGACAGCCGCGGGGATTGGAAGAAACGGAGTCGGGACCCACGGTCTGCGAAGCACAACCGTGGGGGCACAGCCCGCGCGGCGGGATGGGGCACGCCACGCCCCCTATCCGCCACCTCGGCACTGGCACTACACTCGACGCGCCTACACGGGGACCCATATGGCGCGCATTCTGATCGTCGACGATTCGCCTTCGCAGCTGCTCGGCATCCAACGGATCGTGGAGAAGCTCGGCCACGAGACCATCACCGCCACCGACGGCGCCGCCGGCGTGGAAGCGGCCAAGGCGTCGTTGCCGGACCTGGTGCTGATGGACGTGGTGATGCCCAATCTCAACGGTTTCCAGGCCACGCGCACGCTCAAGCGCGAACCGACCACGCAGAATATCCCGGTGATCCTGGTCACCACCAAGGACCAGGACACCGACCGCATGTGGGGCATGCGCCAGGGCGCGCGCGCCTACATCACCAAGCCGTTCTCCGAGGACGAGCTGTCGGAAGTGATCGAACGGGTGTTCAGCCGCGGCGACGAGCAGCCGCTGGGCTGAGCCTGCGGCTGCGCGCCTTTTGTGGGAGCGGCTTCAGCCGCGACCGAGGGATCACGCGGTCGCGGCTGAAGCCGCTCCTACAACAGCAGCGTATCGAAGCGCTGATTACTGCGCTCAAACGTCCTCGTCGAACGCCTTGGCCAGCTCGCGATAGGCCTTCTTCTGCGCCTCGTCGGTGGGCACCGGCGCCAGGATCTCCAGCTCGACGATCTGGTCGCCCGGCGGCGTGCCCGGCAAGCCGCGGCCACGCAGGCGCAGCTTGCGGCCCGCGTCCGAGCCGGCCGGCACCTTCAGTTCGACTTCGCCGCCCAGCGTCGGCACCCCGATCGTCGTGCCCAATGCGGCCTGCCACGGCATGACCTGCAGGAAATACAGGATGTTGCGGCCGTCGACCTCGAACTGCGGGTGCGCGGCGTATTCGATTTCCAACAGCAGGTTGCCACCGCCACTGCCCTGCCCGCCCAGCCGGATCACCTGGCCCGGCGCAACGCCCTTGGGCACGCGCACGTCCAACTGCTTGCCGTTGACGGTAATGCGCACGCTGTCGCCGGCGTAGACCGCCTCCAGCGGCACCGCGAGCTTGGCGCGGGTATCTCCGCGCGGCTGCGGACCGGCGCCACGCGCACGCGCGCCGCCACGCTGGCCGGCGAACAGGCTTTCGAAGAAATCGCTGAAACCGCCGCCGGCACCGCCGTTGCCGAACACTTCCTCGAAGTCGAAGCCACCGGCGCCGCCGGGCGGGGCGTGGAACTCTTCACCCGGCCGATAGCCTTGAGCGCGCAGCTGATCGTAGGCCGCACGCTTGGCCGGATCGCGCAGCGCCTCGTAGGCCTCGTTGACGGCCTTGAACTTGTCCTCTGCGCCAGTCTCCTTGCTGACGTCAGGGTGGTATTTGCGCGCCAGCCGACGGTAGGCCGTCTTGATCTCCGCCTCGCCCGCGCTGGGCTCCACGCCCAGGGTCGCGTAGTAATCCTTGAATTCCATCCATCACCTCAAATAGCAACGACCCGCCGTCTCGCGACCGCGGGCCGTCGAAGGCAGCGCGATCGTTGCCTCCTATTCTACGGGCTGGCCGTGAGCGGCCGGTGCCGGGTCAGTGTTGGGGGTCGCTGGCCACCACGATACGGCGCGGCGCCACTTCCGCCTTCTTCGGAATGCGGATCTCCAGCACGCCGTGACGCCCGTTGGCGGTGATGCCCTGCGCATCGGCGCTGTCGGGCAGGGCGAAGCGACGCTCGAAGGCACCTTCGCGGCGCTCACCGAGCAGGCGCTGGTGGCCCTCGGCCAGGGCCGCGGACTTGCGCTCACCCTTGATCGAGAGGATGTTGCGGTCCATCTGCACCTCGATGGCGGCCGGATCGATTCCCGGCAGATCGGCCTGCAGGACGAAGGCTTCCGGTTCCTCGCGGATGTCCACGCGCGGCTGCCATTGCTCGCCGTTGGCGGCCTGCGCCACGGCAGCCGAGCGCACGGACAGCGGCGCGAAATCGGCGGCGAACGCGGCCTGCGGCCAGCGGCGGTAACGTACGACGTTCATGCGGTGTCTCCTGGTGAAGGGGGGCGGACCGGTCGCGCCAGGGCGCCGCCGCCATGCCAGGAAAATAGGCATGCGGATACGGCTTTCAAGACGTTGACGCGGTCTTCCCGCGAAGATTTTTAGTCTTCCTTCATCCACAGGAGCCCCACCCCATGTCCATCCAGGTTGGAGACCGCATCCCCGAGGTCGTGCTCAAGCGCCTGCGCGAAGGCATCGAGAGCGTCGACACCCGGGCGCTGTTCGACGGGCGCAAGGTAGTCCTGTTCGCCGTCCCCGGCGCATTCACCCCGACCTGCTCGGAGAAGCACCTGCCCGGCTACATCGAACACTTCGACGAATTCCGCAACCGTGGCGTCGAGGTGTACTGCATGGCGGTCAACGATCCGTTCGTCATGCGCGCCTGGGGACGCGGCCAGTCCGCCCCGGAAGGACTGCAGTTGCTCTCCGACGGCAACGGCGACCTGACCCGCGCGCTCGACCTGGAGATGGATGCCAGCAGCTCGGGCATGGGCATGCGCTCGCGGCGCTTCGCGCTGTACGCCGACGACGGCGTGGTCAAGGCGCTGTTCGTCGAGGCGCCCGGCGAATTCAAGGTGTCGGCGGCCGATTACGTGCTGCAGCACCTGCCCCACTGATCCCTCCACCCAGACAACAAAGGCAAGCCATGTCACAGCCAGCCAAGTCCAACCCGCCCGCCGGCTTCACCGATACCAAGACCTTGCGTGCAAACGCGCGCAAGCAGCTCGAAGACGGCGCGATCACCCAGACCTACAGCGCCGACCGCGAAACGGTGATCAAACTCCTCAACGCGGCGCTGGCCACCGAATATGTCTGCGTGCTGCGCTACTACCGCCATTACTTCATGGCCAAGGGCATGCTCGCCGATTCGATCAAGGCCGAATTCCTGGAGCACGCGCAGCAGGAACAGGCGCACGCCGGCAAGCTCGCCGAGCGCATCGTCCAGCTCGGCGGCGAACCGGACCTCAACCCGGATACCCTGACCGCGCGCTCGCATGCCGAGTACAAGGAAGGCACCGACCTGCGCGACATGGTCCGCGAAAACCTGGTGGCCGAACGCGTCGCCATCGACAGTTACCGCGAGATGATCAACTTCGTCGGCGACAAGGACACCACCACCAAGCGCATCCTCGAAGAGATCCTCGCGCAGGAAGAAGAACACGCCGACGAGTTCGCCGACCTGCTGGATGGCTGGATCGGCGAGTAAGCGAGGGCGCCCGGACCACGGCGGCGCGTGGTATCCCGCGCGCCGCCAGGCGGTTCGACCGGCCCGTCCAAGCTGCCCGCTCAGCGTGCCCGCGTCGGCAGCAGGTCGCGCAACACCAGCGTGGTGCTGCCGGGCTTGCCGTCGCGCAGATAGTTGATTTTCAGCGCCGTCCCCGCCGGCAGTATCCGCAGCTGCCTGCGCGCCTCGGACAGGTTCGAGGGCGCCTGGCCAGCGCCGTCCATCGACGTGACCACGTCGCCCTCGCGCAAGCCCGCCTTCGCAGCCGGTCCCTCGGGCACCACCGCCATCACCCGATAGCCGGCGTCGCCCAGGTTGATCCACATGCCCGAGCGGTCCACGCTGCCGACATCCGCATCAGGCTGCGCGAGCGGACGCAGGTACAGGGTTTGCCGGCCGTAGTCGAAGCTGACGACGAAGCGCTTCAGCCAGCCGCTGCCGATGTTGCCGTCGAGATTGGGATCGGAGAAGAAGCCCTTGCGCTGGTCGACCAGATCGGCCACCACGTCGGCGCTGTCGAAGCCGCCCAACGCCAGCGAATGCAGGCGCACCCGGCGCGAGGTCACCGGCCCGCCGGCGCCCCACCCGGACAGCATGTCGGCACCGTCGGGCAGGCGCTGTCGCAGATCGTGGCGCTGCACGAAAGGCGTGGTCAGGGTGATGTCCGATCGCGAGCCGGTATCGAGGGTGAAGCGCGCCGGGATGCCGTCGATGCTGCCGGGCAGCAGCGGCATGTGGTCGTAGAACACGAACGGCAGCGCAGTGCCGGCACGGGCGGGTTCGAAGCGCGCCGGATCGATCAGGGTCACCGTGCCCGCGCCGTAATCGATCTCCACCACGAAGCGTTGCAGCGTGCTCAGGCCGAGCATGCCGCCGACCTGCAAGCCCTCGATCTCGCGCGGGGCGAACTCGAGCACGATCATCGTCTGCCGATCGATATGCGCCTGGCCGATCTGCAGCGAGTCGATCGGCGTGTAACCGGACGTCACCGTCTGCTCGCCGCCACCGCCGGAGCTGGCGGCACCGACCGTGCGCAGACCGAGCGCCTTTGCCGTGGCCGGGGTCAGGATGTCATGGCCGCCGGTGTCGAGCAGGAACGGGAACGGCCCGGCGCCATTGACCTTTACGTCGACATAGATGTGGTTGTTGAGCAGGCGCATCGGCAGCGTGGTGCGTCCATCGGCGCTGTCCAGCCGCCAGTCCCGCGGCCGCTCGCGCGGCAACGCATAGGCCTCGGCCGGCTGGCGCGCGTGCAACTCCGCTGCCTGCAGCGACAGCGTGTAGGTGTCACCGCCCTGTTCGGTCACCACGGTGTGCGGCAGCATCAGGCCCTGCACCTGGCGATAGTCGCGGTAGCGCACGTCGGCAAGCTGGAAACCGCGCGGCTCGCTCAGGCGCGTCTGCAGATGGCTGCGCGGATCGAACCACGCATCGAATGCCTTGCCGCCATGCGGCGTGACCCGCAGATGCACGCCGTCGGCATCGCGGCCGAGCAGTTCCACCTGCGCGCCGCCGAAGTCGGGCCGCCACCAGGCATTGGCCAGGCGATAGGCGGCATTGACGGCCAGCGCGGGCCGGTCGCCGCCTTGCTGCGGGAACGACACCCCGGACAGGTCGGTCTGCCAGGCGAGTTCGCCATCGTAGCCATGGCCCTCGCGGGTCGGCGGCAGCACGGCCTCTTCGCGGAAGGCGCCGCTGGCGTTGTCGTAGCGCAACGATACCTGGCCGCTCAGGTCCTGCCCGGCATAGCCGAAGGTCAGCGCCACTTCGGCCGGCGCGGCCACCCCGCCGCTGGCCTGGCGATGCGCGGCGAAGAGTTCGGCGATGGTCTGGGCCTGCGCAGGCATGACCAATGCCAGTGCCGGCAGCAGCCACACAAGGATCAAGCTGGGTCGCGTCATACGGGAGCCCTTGAAGTGGGGGTTTCCTTTCTACAGGCCCTGCCGAGGAATGGCTTGAACGCAGTTCACACCCGTTGCCCCGATTGCCTGCGCCAGGTGCCCGCCGGGCGCTTTCGCCATGCCCAGGGCGAGCGCCTGCCCCGTCACCTGCATCGCGAGGCGTTCGTCACCGTGGTCCTGGGCGGCGGTTATGAAGAGGCTGGCGATTCCGGGCTGCATCGCGTCGTTGCGGGCGACGTGGTCTGGCATGCCGGCTGGGAGCGCCACCTCGACCGCTTCGACGGCGACACGACCGACGTGCTGGTACTGCCGCTGGCGACGGCTTGGCGCCATGGCGTGCACGGCCGCATCGCCGATCCGGATGCACTGGCGAGGCTGCACGAACACGATCCGCGAGCCGCGCTGCAGGCACTGGATCGGCATTGGCAACCGGCCACCACCGCTGCGTTGGATTGGCCGGCGCAACTGGCGCAGGACCTGCTGCGGGATCCGGCGCTACGGCTCGACGATTGGAGTGCCGGACACGGTTTGCATCGCGGCAGTGTAAGCCGCGGCTTCGGGCAGGTATTCGGGCTGAGCCCGCAGGCTTTCCGGCTGCAGGCGCGCGGTCATCACGCTTTGCACGGGCTGCGCGAGGGCGGCGCCTCGCTTGGCGCGCTGGCGCATGCGTGCGGATTCGCCGATCAGCCGCATCTCAACCGGACGTTGTTGGCGATGACGGGGATGACGCCTGGGCAGTTGGCGACGGAGCTGTCGGCCTTGCCGTGACGAACCGACATCCATCGGTAAAGCAAGTACCGCGCACCGTCTGCGCAGCGGCGGCGAACCGAGGCAGTCGCGTCGATCTTCCATCACACCTCTGTTATTCGGCTCTTCTCCCATTGGCATTGACCGTAGTTATGTCTGCGGCTTGCGAGGTGGGGTTTATTGAGGGGCGCGCGTGCGGTGTGCGGTTTGTGTTGTCGGCTTACGGTAGGGGCACCGACCTGACGGGAGGGGGATGGCCCGGCTCGGTTGGACATCCTGTCCAACTCGCCTACCGCGGACATCCATGTCCGCTGGCCACCCCCTCCCGCCAGGACGGCGCAAGGCGCTTTAAGTGTCAGTCTTCGTTCGGTGGCGCGCTGGGAAGGTGGGAAGAGAAGAGCCTTCATCCCGGCTGCTACGGCGACCTCAGGCACCAGGCTTCGAAAGATCTTTCTGGAGAGGAGCCCCCTCTGTTGAGGGGGCGCGGCGAAGCCGCGGGGAGAGGCACGGTCGACGCAGGGACCCGAAGTTTGCGCAGCAAACTTGGGGGGCGCAGCCCGCGCAGCGGGATGTGCCGCCGTTGGACAGGATGTCCAACCGAGCCGGGCCATCCCCCTCCCGTCAGGGCGGTGCCCGCACCGTAAGCCGATACCAACCACCGCCCACAGCAAGCGCCCCCCACCTCGTAAGCCGCAGCGACTACAGACGTCCCGCCGATGGGAGAAGAGCCTCCGTACTACTCCAGCACGCGGAAGTTCACCTGCGTCCACGCACCGTCCTGCGCCAAGGCGGTGAGCGCGTGCTCGCCGGGCTCGGCGAAATCGCGCGCGTACATGCGCCCACCCTGCGTCTGCGCGATCCAGCGTCCGTCCAGCAGCCAGTCGATCGTCGATTCACTGCCCAGCGCGCGCAACTGCAGGCGCACCGCATGCGCACTGCCCGGTGCGCGCGCAAGCACGGCACGGTCGTTCAGGCCTTCGATGCGCAGGCTGCCGTTGCCGTCGCGGCCGTCCGCCGCGCAATCCGGTGCCAGCGGCGGCAATTGCGCACCGCGTCGCTCGGCCGCGCTCAACCAGGGCGTGGCCAGGGCCGGCCAGCGCGCGACTTCGGCGACCTGGGTGCGGTGCGGCTGCCGGCAGCTCGGCGACACCCGCTTGCCACTGCGCGCATCGACCTCGAAGCGCTCGCGACCGGCCTGCCACAGCCTCGCCTCGCGCTCGGCGAAGGTCGGCGGCACTACACCGTCGAGCGTCCAGGCTTCGCGCCGGCGCACACACAGAGGCGCCGGCGTTTGCGCCTCGGCTTCGCCCAGCGGCCAGCAGATCGCGACCTTCGCCACGCCGTCGGGCATCGGTGGCGATGTGCTGTCGCCGGGCAGGCGCGGCAAGGCATCCATCACTTCGAACATCAGCGGCAAGGCGGTCACCGCGCCGTACTGGCCCGGCAGCGGCGTGCCATCGGGCCGTCCCACCCACACCCCGACGGTGTAGCGGCGCGTCGAGCCGATCGCCCAGGCATCGCGGAAGCCGTAACTGGTGCCGGTCTTCCAAGCCACTGCCGGACGCGCGGCGGTGTCGAAGGTACCGATGCCGTAGCCCGGCCGCGGATTGGCCTGCAGGATCTCGCGAACGATCCACGCCGCGCCGGAGGAGACCAGCCGCCGCTCGACCCGCGGCTCGTCCGCGCGGTAGCGCACCCGCCCGGCGATGCCGTCGCGCTGGAAGGCCGCGAAAACGCCGACCAGGTCCTCCAGCCGCGCGCCGGTGCCGCCCAGGATCAGCGCCAGATTGGGCGCACTGCCGCGCGGGAAGCGCAGGCCGATGCCGGCGTTGTCCAGCCGTGCGGCGAAGCGCGCCGGGCCGACCCGGTCCAGCAGGTCCACCGCCGGTACATTGAGCGACAGCCGCAACGCGGTGGCCGCACTGACCGGGCCATTGAACGCGGCATCGAAATTGCCGGGCCGATAGCCGCCGAAACTCTGCGGCGCATCGACCAGCAGGCTTTCGGAATGGATCAGCCCATCGTCCAGGGCCATCGCATAGAGGAAGGGTTTGAGTGTGGACCCCGGCGAACGCCAGGCGCGCACCATGTCCACGTAACCCAGTCGACGGCGGTCGCTGAAGGCCACCGAGCCAACGTAGGCGCGCGCCTCCAGCGTGGCGTTGTCGACCACCAGCAGTGCGGCCGAGGTGCGTTCGGGCAGTTGCGAGAAATAGCTGGTCACCCGCTCTTCAAGAGTGCGCTGGAGTTCGGCGTCGAGCGTGCTGACGATGCGCGGCTGGCGCGGTTGTGCCTCGCGCAGGTGCTGGGCGAGCAAGGCTGCATGCAGCGGCGGCACGAGCGCGCGTGCGACCACCGGCTCGACCCGCGCATCGGCGACCTGCGCCGGCGTCCACACGCCCAGCGCGGCCATGCGCGCGAGCACTTTGTCGCGCGCGCGCCGTGCCGCGTCGGGATGGCGGTCCGGCCGCAACACACTGGGCGACTGCGGCAGCACGGCCAGCAATGCGGCTTCTGCATGCGACAGGCGTGCGGCCGGTTTGCCCAGGTACGCCCAACTCGCGGCCTCGACCCCCTCGATGGTGCCGCCATAGGGGGCGCGCTCCAGGTACAGCTGCAGGATCTGCCGCTTGTCCAGGCGCGCCTCGAGCTGGACCGCGCGCAACAACTGCTTGAGCTTGCCCCACGGCGTGCGCGTGTGCGGGTCGAGGATGCGCGCGACCTGCATGGTCAGCGTCGAACCGCCCGACACGATGCGCCCGCTGCGCAGCCATTGCCCGCCGGCGCGCAGCAACGCCCACGGATTGACACCGGGGTGGCGCCAGAACCAGCGGTCCTCGTAGGTCAGCAAGGCCTGCAGATACAGCGGCGAAACACTCTCGGGCGTGGCCGGATAACGCCATACGCCATCGCCATCGGCGAAGGCGCGCAACGGCGTGCCGTCGCGGGCGACCACCAGCGTCGAGGTATCGCGCACGCTCGGCAAGGGCGGCGGCAACAGTCGATCCAGCAGCAACAACAGCGACAGCAGCGCGACCGTCCCCCAGCGCAGCCAGGGCAACAGGCGACGCCAGCGTGAGAGGGGGCGGGAACTCGGTGTGTTCACGGCTGCGGCAAGCGGAAACCCGGAAAATCAAACCAGCCAGCGCGGGCCGGCGGCGCGGCGCGCACCCTCGCGAAGCGAGCGGCGCCGGCGCAGGCCGGCGCCGCCACGGTCATGGCTGCACCACTGTGATCGTCGCCGGCGTGCTCTTGCCAACACCACGCAACTCGGGGCGATACATGTCCTCCACCAACGGCGGCGGCACGCTGTAGCTGCCGGGGGTCACCGCGCGCACCAGGTAGAACAGCTTGGCGGTGCCGCCCGCAGGCAGGCTGAGCGCGGCCACGTAGCGGTCATCGCGGAACTCTTCGTGCTTGACCTCCGCCGCGTCGCTGCGGTCGCTGATCTCGATGCCGTCGACGACGACGTCGGCCCACTGTTTGGCATCGCCCAGGTTGAAGTTCTCGATCTCCAGTCCGGCCGGCAACAGGTCGGTGAGCAGCGCGTCGGGCATGGCCTGGTTCGCGGTGATCGAGACCCGCACGATCAGCGCCTCGCCTTCCTTCAGCGGCCGCGGCGTCCACGCTTCGCCATCGGTGGTGTACCAGGCGCGCTCGATGCCGATGTCACGGCTGTCCGGCTCCGGCGCCTTGCGCGGAATGCCGGCGATGTCGAGGCTGGCGTACATCGGCGCCTCGCCCTGCGGCACGAAGCGCACGCCGCGCGCCAGTTCGTCGCTGCCGAAACCGCGCCCGAACATCCGCACCGGCGCGATCGCCTCGCGCTCATCGCCGACCGCCAGCTCGCCGCTCACGCGCTTGTCGGTGGCCGCCGCCAGCGCCTTGCCCAGGCGCGCCAACGCGACCTGCTCCTGGGTGCTCAGCCACAGCCAGCCACGCTTGCGGCGCGCATCCAGCGCGCGCCCGAGCGCGACCGCGCGCGCGTCGTACTCGGGCTTGGACAGGCCGCGCTCGTGCAGCAACGCCATCATCAGCGCATCGTCGCGGATCGCGCTGCCGTAGTCGCCGAAATACCCCGGGCGATCGGCGCTGTCCTTGCCGAAGCCGGCCGCGATGGCCGCTTCGCCGCGCTTCTTGTCGCCCTGCAGCGACAGCGCCGCGCCCAGCTGCACCAGCGCCAGCCCGGTCAGCGCCTTGTCGCGGTCGTTGTCGTACAGCGCGCGCAGCGTGCCCAGCGGTGCGCGGTTCACACGCGCCAGCACGTAACCGGACCAGGCCTGGTTGGCGAAGCGCAGGTTCTCGCGGCGGTCCTGCCCATAGAACGCGTTGCCGCCGGACAACAGGTCTTCGCTGAGGCGATTGAGCGCTTTCTGCAACACGTTTTCCGGCACCGCGAAGCCGGCCTCCTTGGCATCGAGCAGGAATTCGGCGATGTACGGGGTCAGCCACGGATTGACGTAGCCGTCGTCGCCCCACATCGAGAAGTGCCCGCTGGACACCTGCATCGAGGCCAAGCGGCCCAGCGCGCCTTCCATGCGCTCGCGGCGCTTGGCCGGGTCCAGCCCGCGGGTGCCGAGCATCGCTGCGGTCGCATCGTCGAGCAGCAGTGCCGCATAGCCCTTGCTGGTGGTCTGCTCGGCGCAGCCGTAGGGGTAATCGAGCGCACCCTGCAGCGCGCTGGCGAACGGGATCGGCGGCAACGCACTGACCAGCATGCGCGCGTTGACCGAACCGGCCATCAGCCCTTCGGCATCGCCGCTATCCAGAGTGACCGGCGCCAACGGGTCGAGCACGCGTGTGCTCGAGCGCAGCACCGCCGGCCACGCCGCGCGCACCGGCAGGTCGTAGTGGCGGTCGACCTTGAAGCCGTTGCCGTCGACCCGCACCCGCACCTGCGCGACCTGGTGGCCTTCCTGCGCCGTCAGCGGGAAGCTCAGGGTCTGCTTGGCCTCAGGCTTGAGGCTGACCCGGCGACTGCCCTCACCGATGCCCAGCGGTCCATCGCCGTCGACGCGCACGGTGAAATCGCCCGACTTTTCAGTGAAGTTCTGCACATCGAGAGTGACCGTGGCGCGGTCGCCCGGCGCCATCACCCGCGGCATGCTGGCCTCGGCGAGGATCGGCGCGCGCACCACTGTCTCCAGGTCGCGGTTGCCATAGCGGTCGTCCGAATAGACCAGCGCCGACACCCGCAGCGTGCCGTTGAAGTCCGGCACCGGCAGCTCGATCTTGGCGTTGCCCCGGGCGTCCAGCGCCACCGGCCCGGAGAACAGGTCCACCGTCTGCACCCGCGCGGTGGGCCGCCGCGCCTGCGGCAGCGCGGCCAGCGCCATGTCGCCGCCGAAGCGCAGCTTGCCGCTGCTGCCGTCGAAACTCTCGATCACCCGCCCGTAGATGTCGTAGGCGTCGACGCCGAAGCGGCGCTGCGCGAAGAACTGCGCGTTCGCGTCGGGCACCGGGAAACGGGTGATGTTGAGGATACCCACGTCCACCGCCGAGACGGTGACGTGGGCGGCCTTGCCGGCCAGTTCGGGCACGCTCACCGTGACCGGCAGCATTTGCTCGGGCCGCATCTGCCTGGGCGCGACCAGGCCGACCGCGACGCGGCGCGCCTTGCGGTCCATCGGCACATGCGCAACGCCGACCGCGCGCGCCGGGGTGATCTTGCTGGCCGCGCTGCCGCCGCGGAACACCAGCGCGGTGACGTAGACGTCGTGGCGCTCCCACTCGGCGCTGACCGGGATTTCGAAGCTGCTGCCGGGCTTGACGTCGATGTCCTGTACGTACAGCGGCTTGTCGCTCTCCACGATCAACAGGCCTGGCCCGGCATGCGGCGGGGTGAGGGTGACCTTGAGCTTGTCGCCGGCGCGGTAGCTGGTCTTGTCCAGCGCCAGCTTGACCTTGTCCGGACGCGCGTCGAGGCCGCGGTTCTCATCGTTCCAGCTCCAGCCGGCGCGGAACGGATAGCGCGTCGTCAGGCCGGTCGCCGGGTCCAGCACGTCGACCCGGTATTCGCCCCATTCCACCGGGAAATCGAACTTGGCCGAGGCCGCACCGACGTCGAGCGAACGGGTTTCCACGTTCTCGAAGCGGCGGGTGAAGTCGTAATCCCAGCGGTCGTCGCGGAACTGCCAGTGGTAGTCGCGCAGCTCGCGCACCAGGGTCAGCTTCAGGCCCTTCGCCGGCTGCGGTTTGCCGTCGGCATCCACGCGGGTCAGCTCGAAACGCGCGTTGGCATTCGCATCGGCGCCGTCCTTGTCGTCGAACAGCGGCCGCACCGCGACCAGTGCCGGCGCCGGCCACAGCACGCGCTTGAGGGTGCGGCTGACGGTGCGCCCACCGGTCTCGTAGACGCTGCCGGACACCACCGCGGCGATCGGGGTGACGGGCTTGGCTTCGTCCGGCAACGCGATGTCTTCGGCCAGCTGGCCGTCGGCACCGAATTCGGTGTCGATCACGTCCTTGGCCTCGCGCGGCAACTCCACCGTCGGGTCGCCGAAGAACCAGCCCGGCAGCGACTCCAGCGGATGCTGCTCCACCGCGACCGCCAGCTTGGCGGTGAAACGATTGCCATCGGCCGGCGCGCCGTACAGGTACGCCGCCTCGGCGCGCAGCTTGAACGGTTCGCCCGGCTTGAGCAGCGCCTGCTCGCTGGACAGGTCGAGCTTCATGCGCTCGGGCAGGAATTCCTCGATGCGCAGGGTCATGCCCTGCACCGTCTCGGCACTGGCCGGATCGGTGCGGAACTCGACCTGCCAGCGGCCGGTCGGCGCGTCGACCGGAATGGCCTGGGTGAATTCCATATAGCCCTGCTCGCCCGGCTGCAGGCGCGCTTCGCGGAAGGTCTTGCCGTCGGGCTGCTTGAGGCGCAGGAACAGCGGCTGCGCACCCTTGCCGGCATTGGCAGGCCCGGCCAGCGGCCGGCCATCCTGGTCGCGCAACAACGCCGACACGCGTACGGTTTCGCCGGGCCGGTACAGGTCGCGGCCGGACCAGGCGAACACGTCGAACCAGGCATTGGCGCGCCCGGCCACGGCGAATTCGCTCAGGTCCAGCGCCGGCTGGTTGAACGGCAGCAAGCTCAGGTCCTTGCCGCTGCGCGCGACCAGCACCTGCTCGGCGTCGAGCTTGTAGTTGAGCAAGGCGTTGCCATTGCCGTCGGTGGCGCCTTTGAGCAGGGTCTGGCCCTGTTTGTCGAGCACGCGCAGCTCGATCTTGCCCAGCGCCGCGCCGGTTGCCAGCGAGGCGGCATGCACGAACAGCTTGTCCTTGTAGGCGCGGGTATGCAGGCCGATGTCGCTGACGGTGAAGAACGCGGTGTCGTAGCTGTCGTTGAAGCTGCCGGCGCGCTTCATCACTGCGAAGTACAGGCCCGGCTCCTGAAGTTGCTTGATGTCCTGGATGGGCAAGTAAGTCAGCGCGCGCTCGTTCTTGTCGCCGGACAGGACGAAGCGGTTGAGATAGACCGATTCGGCCAGTTGCGAGATCGGCGTGTGGTTGCCGTAGTCGCTGTCCAGCTCCCAGCTACCGCGGCGGCCGCCACGCTGGTACTGGGCGAAGAAGGCCGGCAATGAAGATTCGCGCACGCGCAGGAATTCCACGTCCACGTCCGGCACGTTCACCGATACCACCGGCAGGCCGCGGCTCTCGCGCGCCGGCAGCACACTGCCCTGCGACGCGAAGCCAGCCGCCGGTTCCAGTTCGCCGGTGTAGACCTTCTGGGTGAGCGCGCGGCCCAGGCGGCTGCCGTCGGCGGCGAGCAGGTCGGCCGACAGGGTAAGCGTGTAGTCCTTGGCGGCTTCGACGAACGGATAGCGCAGGGTCTTGCCGTCGTCGGAAAGCGACCAGCCGCTGTCGTCGCTGCCGGCCTTTTCCCCGGGCTTCTTGTCGAAGCGGATCAGCTTGTCGAAATCCTGCGTGCCGACCAGCGGCTGCGAGAATTCCAGCGCCAGCGCCAGGCTGTCGCCGCTGCCGTCCGGATAGGCACGCACCAGCGCGAAGCCTTCGACCTTCACCTTCTCGCCCTGGATCGCCTCGCCGCTGGCGGCCGGCAGCTGCCCGGCCTCGTTGCGCTTGCAGCCGGCCAATACCGCCGCCGCCAGCGCCAGGCCCAGCCACAGGCGCATCATCGTCCCCATTCCATCCCGCATCGCCTTCGCTCCCTGAAAACTGGAGGAAGTATAGGCCGGCGCCCAGCCGACCACGCCGAAACACCCGGCTCCCCTGTAGGAGCGGCTTCAGCCGCGACCCGCCAACCGTCAGTCCCGGCACACCGCCCGCCATCGAAGTCGGCCGCGCCTAGCCCTTGCCGTCTTCGTCGCCCAGCGCATACAGATCGACATAATCCGGCACCGCCATCGCCGCCAGCGCCGCCGCGTCCATCGACACCGCCAGGATCGCCTGCCGCTGCCGATCGCGCGGGAACCGCCGCGCCACATTGGCACGGAACTTGTCCATCAGCAGCGGGATGCCTTCCGCGCGCCGCCGCCGATGACCGATCGGATACTCGACCACCACTTCGTCCATCACCGTACCGTCGGTCAAGGTGATCGTCAGCGCGTTGGCGATCGAGCGCTTGTCCGGATCGAGATAATCGCGGCTGAAACCGGCATCCTCGATGCAGGCGATCTTCTCGCGCAGCGCATCGATGCGCGGATCGGCGGCGAAGCCGTCTTCGTAGTCGGCCGCGCTCAGCCGCCCGAACAGCAGCGGCACCGCGATCATGTACTGCACGCAGTGGTCGCGGTCGGCCGGATTGTCCAGCGGACCGCGCTTGTCGATGATGCGCAGGCAGGCCTGCTGCGTGCGCAACACGATGCGGGCGATGTCGCCGGCATCGCGGCCGAGCGCGCGCAAGCGTGCGTGCAGCGTCATCGCCGCCTCCACCGCGGTCTGCGCGTGGAACTCGGCCGGATACGACACCTTGAACAGGATGTTCTCCATCACGTAGTGACCGTACCGGCGCTGGAAGCGGAATGGCTGCCCACCGAAACTGACGTCGTAGAAGCCCCAGGTCGGCGCGGTCAATGCCGACGGATAACCCATCTCCCCGCGCGCGGCCATCAGCGCCAGTTCCACCGCGCGACTGCTGGCATCGCCGGCCGCCCAGCTCTTGCGCGAGCCGGTGTTGGGCGCGTGCCGGTAGGTACGCAGCGCCTGCCCATCGACCCAGGCCAGCGACAACGCCGCCAGCAAGGCCTCGCGATCGAGCCCGAGCAGCTTGCCGACCACCGCGGTGGTCGCGACCTTGACCAGCACTACATGATCGAGGCCAACCCGGTTGAAGCTGTTTTCCAGGGCCAGGCAGCCCTGGATCTCATGGGCCTGGATCATCGCTTGCAATACGTCGCGCATCGTCAGCGGCGCCTGCCCCGCCGCCACGCGCGTGCGGCTGAGCCAGTCGGCGACGGCGAGGATGCCGCCGAGGTTGTCGGACGGATGGCCCCATTCGGCGGCCAGCCAGGTGTCGTTGAAATCCAGCCAGCGCACCATCGCGCCGATGTCGAAGGCGGCCTTGACCGGGTCTAGCCGGAACGCGGTGCCCGGCACGCGCGCACCGTGGGGAACCACCGTCCCCGGCACCACCGGGCCGAGCAGTCGCGTGCAAGCGGGATATTGCAGCGCCTCCAGCCCGCAGCCGAGCGTATCGAGCAGGCAATGGCGCGCGGTTTCCCAGGCCAGCGGCGAATCGATGCGATAGCCGAGCGCGTAGTCGGCGATGTCCTGCAGCACGGTGTCCCAATCGGGACGCGCGGCGGAACGGGGATCGATCGTGGTCATGGGCGTGTCTCGCGTTGCAGGTGCACGCATACGCTACTTCGTGGACTGTGCCGATGCGATGACGAGGCGCGATCGGAGCGGCTTCAGCCGCGACCGCGCGATTCATCCTGTCGCGGCTGAAGCCGCTCCTACAACGGCGCCCATCGTCGACCGCTGACCTGCACGATCGCGAACACTTCGATCAGGCCTTACGTTGCGAACCTAAGCGTGCCCAAACCGCCACCACCGCCCATGCCAGCGCCAGGCCGCACATCGCCAATACGCCCAGGCTCAGCAGCAGCCAGGCTGCTCCGCGCGAGCCCTGGAAGTTCAACCCCAGGTTGCCCGCCATCGCGATCGACAGCGGCAACCAGGACAGCGCCGCCGCCAACGCACACCCGCCCCAGGCGCGCCCCCAAGTCCGCGCACGGTTGGCCAGCAGGCCCGCGCCAGCCAACAAGCACAACGCCAACGCGGCGACGGCGTTACCCACCGGCAATCCTCCCGGCAGCGTCACTTCCAGCCAGCCCTGGCCAGACACCAGCGCCCAGGCCGCCGCGACAGCGCCGGCGAGCAACAGCGCAACGCAGAGTGCCCGCATCATCGGCGTAAGCACAGGTGCAAGCCTCAGAAACTATCGCCCGGCACGCGCACCCAGCCTTCCATCAGCACGCGGGCACTGCGGCTCATCACCGCCTTGGTCACCGTCCATTGGCCCTCGACCTGGCGCGCCTGCGCGCCGACACGCAGCGTGCCCGACGGATGGCCGAAGCGCACCGCGCCGCGCTCGCCGCCACCGGCCGCCAGGTTCACCAGGGTGCCAGGCACGGCGGCCGCGGTGCCGATCGCGACCGCGGCCGTGCCCATCATCGCGTGGTGCAGCTTGCCCATCGACATCGCCCGCACCAACAGGTCGACATCGCCGGAAGCGACCGGCTTGCCGCTCGATGCGATGTAGTCGCGCGGCGGCGCCACGAACGCGACCTTGGGCGTGTGCTGGCGCTTGGCCGCCTCGTCGATGTGCCGGATCAACCCCATCCGCAGCGCACCGTGCGCGCGGATCGTCTCGAACTTCGACAACGCCGCGGGATCGCCGTTGATCGCCTCCTGCAGTTCGGTGCCGGTGTAACCCAATGCCGCAGCATCGAGGAAAATGGTCGGGATGCCCGCATTGATCAGCGTCGCCTGGAAGCTGCCGACGCCCGGTACCTCCAGCGTATCGACGACATGGCCGGTCGGGAACATCGCGCCGCCATCCTCGCCTTCGTCGGCCGGGTCGAGGAATTCCAGTGCCACCTCGGCCGCCGGGAAGGTCACCCCGTCCAGCTCGAAGTCGCCGGTTTCCTGCACCTGCCCTTCGGCCATCGGCACGTGCGCGACGATGGTCTTGCCGATGTTGGCCTGCCAGATCCGCACGACGGCCACGCCATCGCGCGGCACGCGCGCCGCATCGACCAGGCCGCCGGCGATCGCGAACGGACCCACCGCCGCGGACAGGTTGCCGCAGTTGCCGCTCCAGTCGACGAAGTCGGTCTCGATGCCGACCTGGCCGAACAGATAGTCGACGTCATGGCCTTCGCGTTCGCTGCGCGACACGATCACCGTCTTGCTGGTGCTGGAGGTGGCCGCACCCATGCCATCGATCTGCTTGCCATAGGGATCGGGACTGCCGATCACCCGCTGCAGCAGCGCATCGCGCGCCGGCCCGGCAACCTGCGCACGCCCGGGCAGGTCCTGCAGGCGGAAGAACACGCCCTTGCTGGTGCCTCCGCGCATATACGTGGCGGGGATGCGGATCTGCGGGGCATGCGGCATGGCGTGTCGTTCCGGGTTGGGGGATCAGGCGTTGTCGGGGATTTCGGGCTCGACCAGCTGCGCCAGCAAGGTCAGCGATTCCTGCCAGCCCAGGTAGCAGAACTCGACCGGGATCTGCGCCGGGATGCCTTCCTGCACGACGTCCAGCTCGGTGCCGCAGGCCACGCTGCGCAGCTTGATGGTGACCACCATTTCACCCGGCAACCCCGGGTTGTCGAACTTGTCGGTGTGGCGGATCAGTTCGCCGGGCACCAGCTCCAGATAAGTACCGCCGAAGGAATGGCTGGAACCAGTGCCGAAATTGCTGAACGACATGCGGTAGCTGCCGCCCACGCGCGCGTCCATCTCATGCACCTTGCCGGTGAAGCCGTGCGGCGGCAGCCACTTGCACATCGCGTCCGGGTCCAGGAAGGCGCGGTAGATGCGCTCGGCCGGGGCGCGCAGGACGCGATGCAGGCGGACGGTGCCGGTGTTGTCGTTGCTCATGGTCGATCTCCTGTCGATGGGACGGATCGGCGCGCGATCGGCGCGCCTCCCGATACCGACGAACGGGTCAGGCCGCTTTCGACAGGTCGAGGAAATCCTGGGCGAAACGCTGCAGCACGCCGCCCGCCTCGTAGATGGACACTTCCTCGTCGCTGTCCAGGCGGCAGGTCACCGGCACCTGCACCACCGCGCCATCGCGACGGTGCACCACCAACATCAAGTCGGCGCGCGGGCGGCGTTCGCCGACCACGTCGAAGGTCTCGGTGCCATCCAGTCCCAGCGTGTTGCGGTCGGTGCCGGGCTTGAACTCCAGCGGCAGCACGCCCATGCCGATCAGGTTGGTGCGGTGGATCCGCTCGAAGCCCTCGGCCACGATCGCTTCCACGCCGGCCAGGCGCACGCCCTTGGCGGCCCAGTCGCGCGACGAGCCCTGCCCGTAGTCGGCGCCGGCGATGATGATCAGCGGCTGCTTGCGGTCCATGTACGTCTCGATCGCCTCCCACATCCGCATCACCTGGCCCTCCGGCTCGACGCGTGCCAGCGAACCTTGCCGCACGCTGCCGTCGTCCTGGCGCACCATTTCGTTGAACAGTTTCGGGTTGGCGAAGGTGGCGCGCTGCGCGGTGAGGTGATCGCCGCGATGGGTGGCGTAGGAATTGAAGTCCTCTTCCGGCACGCCCATCTTCGCCAGGTATTCGCCGGCGGCGCTGTCGAGCAGGATCGCGTTGGAGGGCGACAGGTGGTCGGTGGTGATGTTGTCGCCGAGCAGCGCCAACGGGCGCATGCCGCGCAACGTGCGCTCACCGGCCAGCGCGCCCTCCCAGTACGGCGGCCGGCGGATATAGGTGCTCATCGGCCGCCAGTCGTACAGCGGATCGATCTTGCCGGCGGCGACGCCGTGGCGCGCGAACATCGGCGTATAGACCTGGCGGAACTGCTCGGGCTTGACCGCCGCGCGCACCGCCGCGTCGATTTCCTCGTCGCTCGGCCACAGATCCTTGAGGCGGATCTCCTGGCCGTCGATCACGCCCAGCACGTCCTTCTCGATATCGAAGCGGATCGTGCCGGCGATCGCATAGGCCACCACCAGCGGCGGCGAGGCCAGGAAGGCCTGCTTGGCATAGGGGTGGATGCGGCCGTCGAAGTTGCGGTTGCCCGACAGCACCGCGGTCGCGTACAGGTCGCGCTCGATGATCTCCTGCTGGATCTTCGGGTCGAGCGCGCCGGACATGCCGTTGCAGGTCGTGCAGGCGAAGGCGACCACGCCGAAGCCGAGCTGCTCGAGTTCCCGGGTCAAACCTGCCTCGTCCAGATACAGCGCGACCGCGCGCGAACCCGGCGCCAGCGAGGTCTTCACCCACGGCTTGCGGGCCAGGCCCAACCGGTTGGCGTTGCGCGCCAGCAGGCCCGCCGCGATCACGTTGCGCGGGTTGCTGGTATTGGTGCAGCTGGTGATCGCGGCGATGATCACCGCACCGTCCGGCATCAGCCCCTGCGCTTCCTGCGCGCGCGCCTGTTCCAGCCCGGTGGCGATGCCGCGCACGGCCAGGTCGGCCGTCGCCAACCGCGCATGCGGGTTGGAGGGCCCGGCCATGTTGCGCACCACGCTGGACAGGTCGAAGTGCAGCGTGCGCTCGTATTGCGCATCGCGCAGATCGTCGGCCCACAGCCCGGCGGTCTTGGCATAGGTTTCGACCAGCGCGATCTGCTGCTCTTCGCGGCCGGTCAGGCGCAGGTAATCCAGGGTGTGCGCATCGATGAAGAACATCGCCGCGGTCGCGCCGTACTCCGGGCACATGTTGGAGATCGTCGCGCGGTCGCCGATGGTCAGCGCAGCCGCGCCCTCGCCGAAGAATTCAAGATACGCACCGACCACCTTCTGCTTGCGCAGGAATTCGGTCATCGCCAGCACGATGTCGGTGCAGGTGATACCCGGCTGCGGGCGACCGCTCAGTTCGACGCCGATGATGTCCGGCAGGCGCATCCACGAGGCGCGCCCCAGCATCACGTTCTCGGCTTCCAGGCCGCCGACGCCGATCGCGATCACGCCCAGCGCATCGACGTGCGGGGTGTGGCTGTCGGTGCCCACGCAGGTATCCGGATAGGCCACGCCGTCCTGGGCCTGGATCACCGGCGACATCTTCTCCAGATTGATCTGATGCATGATCCCGTTGCCCGGCGGGATCACGTCCACGTTCTCGAACGCGCGCTTGGTCCAGTCGATGAAGTGGAAACGGTCCTCGTTGCGGCGATCCTCGATGGCGCGGTTCCTGGCGAACGCATCCGGATCGTAGCCGCCGCACTCCACCGCCAGCGAGTGGTCGACGATCAGCTGCACCGGCACCACCGGGTTGACCTTGGCCGGGTCGCCGCCCATGTCGGCGATCGCATCGCGCAGCCCGGCCAGGTCGACCAGCGCGGTCTGGCCGAGGATGTCGTGGCAGACCACGCGCGCCGGAAACCACGGGAAATCCAGGTCGCGGCGGCGTTCGATCAACTGCCGCAGCGAGGCCTGCAGCGTGGCCGGATCGCAACGGCGCACCAGGTTCTCGGCGAGCACGCGCGAGGTGTAGGGCAGCTGCGCCCAGGCGCCCGGCGCGATCGCGTCCACTGCGGCGCGCGCGTCGAAATAGTCGAGCCCGGTGCCGGGCAGGGGTTTGCGGTGATCTGTATTCATGGTCGGCTGCGCGATGCGTGGCGAAGGGAAAAACACTGCCTTCTCCCGCTTGCGGTAGAAGGTGCCCCGAAGGGGCGGATGAGGGCAGATCGGGAAGCGCCCTAACCCCTCTCCCGCAAGCGGGAGAGGGGAATTCAAGCAATCCTCTCCCGCAAGCAGGAAGGAAAGCAGTCAGCCGCGCTTGTCGATCGGCACGAACACCTGGTCTTCCGGCCCGGTGTAGTTGGCCGACGGGCGGATGATCTTGCCGTCGATGCGCTGTTCGATGACATGCGCGCTCCAGCCGGCGGTCCGCGCGATCACGAACAGCGGCGTGAACATCGCCGTCGGCACGCCCATCATGTGGTAGCTCACCGCACTGAACCAGTCCAGGTTCGGGAACATCTTCTTGATATCCCACATCACCGACTCCAGGCGCTCGGCGATGTCGTACATCTTCATGTGCTTCTCTTCGCTCGACAGCTGGCGTGCGACGTCCTTGATCACCTTGTTGCGCGGATCGGACACGGTATAGACCGGATGGCCGAAGCCGATCACCACTTCCTTGCGCTCCACTCGCGCCTTGATGTCGGCCTCGGCCTCGTCCGGCGTCTCGTAGCGCTTCTGCACTTCGAAAGCGACTTCGTTGGCGCCGCCGTGCTTGGGACCGCGCAGCGCGCCGATGCCGCCGGCGATGCAGCTGTACATATCGCTGCCGGTGCCGGCGATGACCCGGCACGTGAACGTCGACGCATTGAATTCATGCTCCGCGTACAGGATCAGGCTGGTGTGCATCGCCTGGATCCACGAATCGCGCGGCTTCTGCCCATGCAGCAGATGCAGGAAATGCCCGCCGATCGAGTCGTCGTCGGTCTCGACCTCGATGCGCTTGCCGTTGTGGCTGAAGTGGTACCAGTACAGCAGCATCGAGCCCAGCGAGGCCATCAGCTTGTCGGCGATGTCGCGCGCGCCCGGATGATTGTGGTCGTCCTTCTCCGGCTGCACGCAGCCCAGCACCGACACGCCGGTGCGCATCACGTCCATCGGGTGCGCCGACGGCGGCAGCTGTTCCAGCGCGGCCTTGACCGCGGCCGGCACGCCACGCAACGCCTTCAGCTTGGCCTTGTAGAAAGCCAGCTCGGCGCGATTGGGCAACTTGCCGTGCACCAGCAGATAGGCGATCTCCTCGAATTCGCTGGCCCCGGCCAGGTCCAGGATGTCGTAGCCGCGGTAATGCAGGTCGTTGCCGCTGCGGCCGACGGTGCACAGCGCGGTGTTGCCGGCGGCGGTGCCCGACAGGGCCACGGACTTCTTCGGCTTGAACGCGGTGGTGGTGGTCTCGCTCATTGGATGCTCCCGGTTGTGCTCGAGATGGAGGACGTTACTGCTTGGCCGCGAACAGCGCGTCCAGGCGTTGCTCGAAAGCGTGGTAGCCGATGCGGTCGTACAGTTCTTCACGCGTCTGCATCGCATCGACCACATTGCGCTGGTGGCCGTCGCGGCGGATCGCCTGGTAGACGTTCTCGGCGGCCTTGTTGGCGGCGCGGAACGCCGACAACGGGAACAACTGGATCGCCACGCCCGCCGAGGCCAGCTCATCGCGGCTGAACAGCGGCGTCTTGCCGAACTCGGTGATGTTGGCCAGCACCGGCACCTTCACCGCATCGACGAAGCGGCGATAGGTGTCCAAGTCATAGGCGGCTTCGGCGAAGATGCCGTCGGCGCCCGCTTCCACGCAGGCAATGGCGCGCTCGATCGCCGCGTCCACGCCTTCGGTCTGGATCGCGTCGGTGCGCGCGATCAGGAAGAACTGCGGATCGGTCTTGGCGTCGGCCGCGGCCTTGACGCGATCAACCATCTCGCCGGCGGAGACAATCTCCTTGCCCGGACGATGACCGCAGCGCTTGGCGCCGACCTGGTCTTCGATGTGGCAGGCGGCCGCACCGGCCTTGATCAGCGACTTCACCGTGCGCTCGATGTTGAACGCGCTCGGGCCGAAGCCGGTGTCGATGTCCACCAGCAGCGGCAGCTCGCAGACATCGCTGATGCGGCGCACGTCGATCAGCACGTCCTCGAGCGTATTGATGCCCAGGTCCGGCAGGCCGAGCGAACCGGCCGCGACGCCGCCGCCGGACAGGTAGATCGCCCGGTAGCCGGCGCGCTGCGCCAGCAAGGCATGGTTGGCGTTGATCGCACCGATCACCTGCAGCGGCGATTCGGCGGCCAGGGCGGCGCGGAAACGCGCGCCGGCGGAGGACAGACTCATTGCGACGGCTCCTGGTTGTTGCATGTGTGCAGCGGGCCGGACCGACACCGGCCCATTCCGCGATGGCGCACAATCTGGCACCCTTGAATGCATTGATCAATCTTGATCACATCAATCAACGTATCAGTCCCGCATTCATGCCCGCTCCCAACGACAACGAACTGGTATCCGCGGCCGAGGCCTGCGCCCTGCTCGGCATCAGCGCCGCCACGCTGTATGCCTACGTCAGCCGCGGCCTGCTGACCTCGCGACCCGGCCAGGATGCGCGCAGCCGCGTCTACCTGCGCGCCGAAGTGGACCGGGTCGCGCAGCGCAAGCGGGTCGGCCGCGGCGCCGAGCGCGGCGCCGCGCAAAGCCTCGACCGTGGCCTGCCGGTACTGGAGACACGGATCTCGCTGATCCGTCCGGACGCACCGTACTACCGCGGCCAATCGGCGGTGGAAGCGGTGCGCGCCGGGGCAACCCTGGAAGCCATCGCCCGCCTGCTGTGGGACTGCGGCGAACAGGACCCCTTCGCCGCGCCGATCGATACCGCCTGGCCGGCGCGGGTCGCACCGATCGCCGGCGACGCCGCGCTGCCGCCGCTGGAGCGCGCCCTGGCCTGCATCCCGCTGCTCTCGCTCGACGTCCGCCAGGCCTATAACCCCGCCCTGCCGGTACGCCGCGAGATCGCCGCCACCTTGCTGCGCCATAACGCCGCCCTGCTGGTCGCGCGCACACCGGCGACGCGGCCGGTGCACGAACTGCTTGCCGACGCCTGGCGACCCGGCGATGCCGAATTCGCCGAACTGGTCCGTGCCGCATTGGTGCTGTGCGCCGACCACGAGCTCAATGTGTCGGCCTTCGCCGCACGCGTGGTCGCCTCCACCGGCGCGCACCTGCACGCCACGGTCTGTGCAGGCCTGGCCGCACTGTCGGGCCCACGCCACGGCGGCGCCACCGTGCGCGCCTACGCGCTGCTGCGCGATGCGCTGGACAGTAGCGACCCCGCCGCCTTCATCGCCGAGCGCTGGCAGCGCGGCGAGGACCTGCCCGGCTTCCACCACGTGCTCTACCCCGAAGGCGACCCACGCGCCGCCGAAGTGCTGCGCATGCTGCGGCTCGCCCGCCGTGATACCCCGCAGCTGCGCCACGTCGAACACGTCATCGCCGCCGCCGAGGAATGCAGCGGCCGCCATCCCAATATCGACGGCCTGCTCGCCGCGCTGTGCTTCAGCTACGACCTGCCCGCGGCGCCGGCGCTGGTGCTGTTCGCCAGCGGCCGCCTCGCCGGCTGGCTGGCGCACGCGATGGAACAACAGTCGCTCGGCACGCTGATCCGTCCGCGCGCACGCTACACCGGGCTGCCTCCCGGCGGCATCGACGACGACGCGCCCTGACCTCGACCCGCACCCTGGCCCCAAACCCAAGCTCCAAGCCCAAACCCAAGCGAGCCCCTCGTGCCCTCCGCAGCGAACGTCGAAGCCGTCCTGCCCTACCTGTACGCCCTGGCGGCGATGATCGGCGTGGCCGCGTTACTGTTCTTCCGCCGCAACCGCAATGCGCGCCTGAAACGCGCGGTATGGATCGCACTCATCGTCCTGGCCGATCTGGTCTTCCTCGGGCTCGTCCTGGCCCTGCGCGCGCCCGGTTACTTCATCGCGCTGGCGCTCGCCGTCAGCCTCGTCGGCGCGTGGCGGTCGATCCGGCTGACTCGCTTCTGCCCGGCCTGCGGCGGCAACCACTTCCCCATCGACAGCGGCACGGCCCCCACCGAATGCCGCCATTGCGGCGCCTCGCTGGCCGCGCCGGCTCAGCGCTGAGCCCCCCGCTGGGGGCGCCGCGCCGCAACGGGATGTTTCGGCTGCGGGAGTAGCATCGGCGCCTCCGTCCGGCGGATGCCCGCATGTCCCGATCGTCCACTGGCCAAGCCTTGGGGCGGCTCGTCAGCGCCGAGTGCGCGGCGATCGTGCATGCGCTGCGTGCGCCGTTGGCCGTGCATACGCGCGTGCATGAAGCACGCAAGGCGATCCGCCGGGTGCGTGCCCTGCTCGCCCTGGCCGAAGACGGCGACGCTACTTTCGATGTGCGGCCCGCCGACCAGATCCTGCAGCGCGTGGGCGATGGCCTGTCGCGGCTGCGCGATGCGCACGCGGCGATGGAAACGGCACGCACGCTGGCCCAGCGCGAAGGCCGCAAGCCGTGGCGCCCGGTCATCGATGCCTTGCGCGAGCGCTCGCAGGTCCTGGTGGCACGCGAACTCGCGCGCGATCCGGGCTTCGCGCGCCGCCAATCCATCGTCCAGGGCGCGGCCCACTATCTCGAATTGCAGCCCTGGGAAACGCTCAAGGCCACGCAGATCCGCGCCGGATTGCAGCGCCAGCGCCGTCGCGTCGAACGCGCCGCGCGGCGCGCGAAGAAAACGCCCGATGCCGAGAACCTGCACCGCTGGCGCCGGCGCGCGCGCCGCCTGCGCATGCAGGTCGACGCCCTGCCCAAGCTCAAGCCGCAATGGTCGCCGCACGACGTCGCCACGCCGCGCGCCAAGGCGCTGCACAAACTCACCGATGCACTGGGCTGGCAACAGGATCTGCACGTTCTGGCCACGCTGCTGCGGCGCCTGCCCGGAATCGCCGAGCGCAAGCGCCTGCAGGCGCGGCTGCGCGAGCTTGCCGAAGATGCCGCCGCGCCGGCGTGATTCTGGCCGTCCGGAGATAACGAAAAAGCCGGCGCAAGGCCGGCTTTTCATGGGTATCGCGACGATGGTGGGCGGTGCAGGGTTCGAACCTGCGACCCTTGCCGTGTGAAGGCAATGCTCTACCGCTGAGCTAACCGCCCGGGATGTCGCGAGCCGCGCATTATAGAGCAATTGGCGGGGCCGTCAACGCTACGCCCGGCGCAGCTGCCTCGGCGATCACATCGTGTGGGTCGGCTTGTCGGAGCTGAGCAGGCCCACCAGCAAGGTCTCGATGCGATGCCGCACCGCCTCGCCTTCCGGGCCATCGGCCAACTGCACGCCGATGCCGGCCGCACGGTTGCCCTGCGCGCCGGCCGGCGTGGCCCAGATCACCTTGCCGGCGACCGGCAGGCGCTCGGTGGATTCAGGCAAGGTCAGCAGCAGGAAGACTTCGTCGCCGAGGAAATAGCGCTTCGGCGTCGGCACGAAGATGCCCCCGTTCTTCACGAACGGCATGTAGGCGCTGTACAGCGCCATCTTGTCCTTGACCGCCAGCGACAGGATGCCTTGGCGCGCATTCGTTGCACTCATCGTGTTTCCCCTTTTCGCACCGGCACCCTCGCCTGGCGATCCCCATCGCGCCAGGCAAGCAACAGTTCCGCCACCGCCAGATCGGCGCGAACCGTGGTCCGCAGCAGGTCGCGGGTACGGTTGGCAGCGTCGAACCAAGTGGCCAGCTTGTGCAATCGGGCCGGATCGGTCAAGCCGGACGATGCCTGCGCCAGCACCAGGTCGGCGGCATGGCGCAGGCGCGCGTCGGCGCGCTCGTCGCCGGTCCAGCGCTGGGCGACCTCGACCGCGCCGGCGCGGCCGCCCGCCAGTTGCTCCAGGTCGGCCTGGACCTGCCGCCGCACGGCCAGCCCATCGTCGCGCAGCCACTCGGCCGCCAGCCCGGGATGACCGCGCGCGGCCTCCAGCGCCTCTTCGGCCGCGGCCGCCGCGAAGCCCTGCGCGCGCAGCCAGTCCAGCGCTTCCTGCCGCGGCGGCAGCTTCAGCTCCAGGCGCTGGCAGCGGCTGCGGATCGTCGCCGGCAGGCGCGCCGGTTCGGCGCTGAGCAACCACAGATAGCGGCCGGGCGAAGGCTCTTCCAGGGTCTTGAGCAAGGCGTTGCAGGCCGAGCGGTTGATCGCATCGGCAGGATCGATGATGACTACCTGCGCGACGCCGTATTGCGGGGTCAGCGCCAGCTTCTGCGACACCTCGCGCACCTGCTCGATGACGATCTCGGTGCGCAGTTTGTCGCCGCTGCGATTGGGGATGAACGACACCAGCTGCAGGTCCGGATGGGTGCCGGCGGCGATCAGCTGCGCGTTGCGCACGCGCGCGGCCGCGTCGGCCCCGTGGTCGAGCACATGCGTGGCCAGGCGCAGCGCCAACTGGCGCTTGCCCAAACCGGCGGGGCCGCAGATCAGCAGGCCATGGCCGAGCCGCTCGGCGTCCAGTGCCGCAACCGTCTGATCGTAGGCGCGCTGTTGCCAGGGCGAGAACTGCGCACTCATCGCGCTCATAGGGCGTCGTCCCCGATGAAGGCGGCCACGGCGCGCGCCACATCGGCGGCGACCACCATCGGCGGCTGGTTGGCATCGATGATGCGGATGCGCTCGGGCTGCTCGGCGGCACGGCGGCGGAAACCGGCGCGCACGCGCTCGAAGAAATCGTCCTGCTCGCTTTCGATGCGGTCCGGCCACAGGTCGCGGCCGCTGGTACGGGCGCGGCCGACGTTCACGTCCAGGTCCAGCAACAAGGTCAATCCCGGCAACAGCCCGACCGCGCGCCGCTCCAGGTCGGCGATCCAGGCCGGGTCCAGGCCACGCCCCTCGCCCTGGTAGGCATAGCTGGAGTCGGTGAAACGATCGCTCACCACGAAAGCGCCGCGCTGCAGCGTCGGCCGGATCACCTCGCGCACATGCTGGGCGCGCGCGGCAAACACCAATAGCAACTCGGCTTCCGGCGCGATGGGTTCGGCCGCCACCGGACCGGAGGCCTGGTGCAGCAGCAACTCGCGAATGCGCTCGGCCAGGGGCGTGCCGCCCGGCTCGCGGGTCAGTACCACCTCGTGTCCATGTGCCTGCAGGCAATCGCGGATCGCGGCGATCGCCGTGCTCTTGCCCGCGCCCTCGCCACCTTCCAGGCTGATGAAGCGCGGGTGCTGCAGCAACGCCGGGCTCATGGCACCGGCTCCGGCGCCACCGGCTGGCGCAGGCGCTGCAGATAGCGCGCCACCGCCGCGTTGTGGTCGCTGTAGCTGCTGGAAAACACATGCGCGCCGCTGCCATCGCCGACGGCAACGAAATACAGCGCATCGCCGGGCTCCGGGCGCACCGCCGCGCGCAGGGCATCGCGCCCGGGCATCGCGATCGGCGTCGGGGTCAACCCGGCGCGCGTGTACGTGTTGTAAGGCGTATCGGTTTCCAGGTCGCGGCGGCGGATGTTGCCGTCGTAGCTGCTGCCGATGCCATAAATGACCGCCGGGTCGGTCTGCAGTTTCATGCCCAGCTTCAGACGCCGTGCGAACACCCCGGCGATCTTCGGACGCTCGGACGGCAACGCGGTCTCTTTCTCGACGATCGAGGCCAGGATCAGCGCCTGCTCCGGGGATTGCAGCGACAGGTCGTCGGCGCGTTGCGCCCATGCCTCGGCCAAGGCCACGTCCATCGCCTTGTGCGCGCGCGCGAGCACGGCCAGGTCGCTGTCGCCGCGCTGGTAGAGATAGGTCTCTGGCAGGAATCGCCCTTCCGGATGCTGGCCCGGGAAGCCCAAGCGGGTCATCAGCGCGGCATCGTCCAGTGCCGCGGTCTCGTGCTGCAAGGGCGTGGCGGCGTTGAGCGCGGCGCGCAGCTGGCGGATGTTCCAGCCCTCGACAAGAGTGAAGCGGTACTGGATCACCTTGCCCTGGCGCATGCGCTGCAACAGGTCGCGTGGGCTCAGCGGCGGCTGCAGTGCGTACTCGCCGACCTTGAGCCTGCCGGCCGCGCCGAGCCGCCGCGCCAACACCTGCCAGTCCAGGTCGCTGCCTTCGGCCACGCCGGCCTGGCGCAGCTTGCCGACCACGGTGCGCAGTGAATCGCCCCGCGCGATCACCACGCTGGACGCGCTGGCGTTCACGGGGGTCTCGGCGAAACGCTCATGGCGCAGCCACAGCCAGGCCGCGATCGCCGCCACCAGCAGCATCGCCACCAGCGCCGCCATCGCCACGGCAAGACATCCTCGTTTACCCCCTGCCACATGCACCTCGTCAGTTCTGTGCGTCGCGCAGGATACCGCGCGCGGCCCGCGCCTCGTTAAACAACAACCTGCTCAGTCCAGCCCAAGCGCACGCAGCAGCCCACGCGCCTTGGCGCGCGTCTCTTCCAGCTCCCGCTCGGGTACCGAATCGACCACGATGCCGGCGCCGGTGCGGAAACGCATCGTCGCCGCCCGCAGTTCGGCGGTGCGGATCAGGATGTTCAGGTCCATGTCGCCGTCGCTGCCCAGCCAGCCGAATGCGCCGGTATAGGCACCGCGCGCCTGGCCTTCGAGCTCGGCGATGATCTGCATGCAGCGCACCTTCGGACAACCGGTGATCGTGCCGCCCGGGAATACCGCGGCGATGACCTCGCCCGGGCTGACCTCATCCCGCAGGCGGCCACGCACATTGCTGACGATGTGGTGCACGTGCGCGTAGCTTTCCACGCTCATCAGCTCGTCGACCTCGACCGTGCCCGGCCGGCACACCCGGCCCAGGTCGTTGCGTTCGAGATCGATCAGCATCACATGCTCGGCCCGCTCCTTGGGATGGCCGACCAGCTCCTGGATGCGGCGCGCATCGTCGTCGCCGGCGAAGCGCGGACGGGTGCCGGCGATCGGCCGCGTCTGCACCAGGTCGCCCTGCACCGACACCAGCCGTTCGGGCGAGGAGCTGACCACCGCCCGGCCCTCAGCCACGAACAACCCGGCGAACGGGGCCGGGTTGGCCTCGCGCAGCCGCGCAAACAACCCGGCCGGATCGACCGGCGCATCGAAGGTCGCTTCCCAGGCGCGCGAAATATTGGCCTGGAACACGTCGCCGGCGCGCAGGTAATCGAGCACCCGTGCGACGTTGCCGGTGAAGTGCGCCGGCGCGTCCTCTTCGACGCGGCTGGGCGCCTGCCATGCGGCGGCCGGCAGCGCGGCGGCGGCCGCCACGTCCTCGGCCACGCGATGGAGCAAGGCTTCGTGGCCGGGCTCGGCCACCGCCAGGCAACGGCCATCGCGGCGGTCGCGCACGATGGCGGCCGGGCAGCGCAGCGCCAACGCGATCGGCGCGCCATCGCTGCGCATCGGCAGTTGCAGCACCGGTTCGATCTGGCCGGCCAGTTCGTAGTCCAGCAACAGCGCCCAGCCGCTGCGGAACGGCACCGATTCATCGGCACTGCGATCCACGCGCGAACGCGCCCAGGCCGCATCGAGCGCGGCCAGGAAATCGCCAGCCTGAGCAACCCCATCGCCGTCGCGCGTCGTACCGTCGGCATCGAGGCGCAGGCGTTCGCCATCGGCGATCAGCAGCAGGTCCCAGCGGCCATGCACGGTGCCGTGCGCGGTGGATTCGAACAGCGCCGGATAACGGGACGGCGCGAGCCGGTGCAATGCCAGCAGGTCGAGATCGGCGGCCAGCGGCAGGGTCGGCATCATGGCGTGCTACTCAGGCGGCGCGGCCCCGGATGAGCGGGGCCGCGAGAGCGTCGCTGGGCGCAGCGCAGTCGCGTGCGCGGCAACGACAACAGGTCAGAGGCGACGGAACAGCAGCGTGCCGTTGGTTCCGCCGAATCCGAAGCCGTTGGACATCGCCACGTCGATCTTCTTCTCGCGCGCCACGTTCGGCACGTAGTCCAGATCGCAGCCCTCGCCGGGCTCTTCGAGGTTGATGGTCGGCGGGATGATGCCGGTGTGGATTGCCATCACCGAGAAGATCGCCTCCACGCCGCCGGCGGCGCCGAGCAGGTGGCCGGTCATCGACTTGGTGGAGCTGACCATTGCCTTGTAGGCGTGGTCGCCCAGCGCGCGCTTCATCGCCAAGGTCTCGGCGAGGTCGCCAAGCGGCGTCGAGGTGCCGTGCGCGTTGAGGTAGTCCACCTCCTCGGGGTTGATCTTGGCGTCGCGGATCGCGGCCAGCATGCTGCGCGCCGCACCCTCGCCGTCCTCGCTGGGCGCGGTCATGTGGAACGCGTCGGAGCTGGCGCCGAAACCGATCAGCTCGGCATAGATGCGCGCGCCGCGCGCCTTGGCGTATTCGTACTCTTCCAGCACCAGCACACCGGCGCCGTCGCCGAGCACGAAGCCGTCGCGCTCCTTGTCCCACGGCCGCGACGCCTTGGTCGGATCGTCGTTGCGGGTCGACATCGCCTTCATCGAGCAGAAGCCGCCGATGGAGGTCGGCGAAGAGCCGCGTTCGGCGCCGCCGGCCAGCATCACATCGGCATCGCCGTGCTGGATCATCCGCATCGCCACGCCGATGGAGTGGTTGGAGGTGGCGCAGGCCGAGACCGCCGAGAACGTCGGCCCCTTGATGCCCCTGATCAGGCTGACCTGGCCGGGAAGCATGTTGATGATGGTGCTGGGCACGTAGAACGGCGAGATCTTGCGCGCGCCGCCCTCGTGGAACTTGATGGTCTGTTCCTCGATGCCGTACAGGCCACCGATGCCCGAACCGAGGATGGCGCCGATGCGTTCGGCATTGGCCTCGGTGACTTCCAGTCCGGCATCGTCCATGGCCATGAACGAGGCGCCGATGCCGTAATGGATGAAGGTGTCCATCTTCTTCACGTCCTTGGCGGACGCGTAGAGGGTGGGATCGAAATCGCGGATTTCGCCGGCGATGCGGGTGGTGAACTGGGACGCATCGATGTGGGTGATCGGGCCGATGCCGGACCGCCCGTTGACGATGCCTTCCCAACTGCTGGCCAGGTCATTGCCCAGCGGCGACACCATGCCCATGCCGGTGACGACAACGCGACGATTCATTGCGGATCTCCTGCCCGATACCTTGATTGGAACTTGCGAAACATTGGGCCGCCTCAGCGGCAGTTACCCCGTAAACGCACAGGGCCGCATTCGCGGCCCCATGGTTTTGACAGCGGACACTGCATGCATGCGCGCCGCGGCCAGAACAACGCATCAGCTCTTGACGTGAGCCTTGACGTAGTCGATCGCCTGCTGGACGGAAGTGATCTTCTCGGCCTCTTCGTCCGGGATCTCGCACTCGAACTCTTCTTCCAGCGCCATCACCAGCTCGACGGTGTCCAGCGAGTCCGCACCCAGGTCATCGACGAACGATGCGCTGTTGGTGACTTCCTCTTCCTTGACGCCAAGCTGTTCGACGACGATTTTCTTGACGCGTTCT
>Ga0160434_100035_pt1 | contig 117497 bp, 103 predicted proteins | sample HID1973I_E0MG_FD_108273 | JGI IMG/M metagenome (GOLD analysis project Ga0160434, IMG submission 108273) | Enriched mosquito-associated microbial communities from UW Madison campus, WI, USA - HID1973I_E0 MG | ecosystem: Host-associated > Arthropoda: Insects > Digestive system > Unclassified ... | reverse complement strand
TCCTGGCGGGAGGGGGTGGCCAGCGGACATGGATGTCCGCGGTAGGCGAGTTGGACAGGATGTCCAACCGAGCCGGGCCATCCCCCTCCCGTCAGGGCGGTGCCCGCACCGTAAGCCGACAAACCACCGCCCACAGCAAGCGCGCCCCTCAACAACCCCCACCTCGCAAGCCGCGCAAGCTGCAGCCGTCCCATTGATGGGAGAAGAACCAAAAAAAACGCCGCGAAAGCGGCGTTCTCGTTCAAGCAAACAACGTGCGATCAATACTTCGGCACGCTGCCGTCCACTTCATCCGACCACGCATCGATGCCGCCGGTGATGTTGTAGACCTGGCTGAAGCCCTGCGCGCGGAACTGCTCGGCCGCCTGCAGGCTGCGCCCGCCGCGGTGGCACAGGAAGGCGATCGCGGTGTCCTTGGGCAGCGCTTCCAACTCCGCGCGGCCATTGCCGTCGAAGCTGCGGAACGGCACGCCGATCGCGGCGATCGCACGCTCTTCCGGCGGACGCACGTCCACCACGATCACGCTGCCGGCGGTGGCGCGGTCGGCCGCTTCACGCACCGCCAGTTCCTGTACCGGCTTCGGTGCGTTCGGGTTGTCGATGGCCAGGCCGCGGCCGCGGATGTCGTCGACCCAGTCGATGGTGATGCCGTCGGCGCGGCGTGCACTGGCCAGGTCGAACTGCACGCGCAGGCCGTTGGATTCGGCGGCGATCGCGTTGTCGTCGGTCGGTGCGAGCTGGAAGTTCGGCTGGTACTGCGCATTGATCGACAGCGACAGCGAGGCCCCCGGCGCATCGGCCAGCGCGCCGCGTAGCATCTCGACGGCGGCCGCAGTGATGGTGATCTTCGGCGGCGTGCGGTCCGGCGCCTGCAGGCCGAGCACGCCGCTCAACTCGCCGCTATTGGCCATCTGCTCGATGATGTCGCTGCCGCCGACGAGTTCGCCGTCGATGTACAGCTGCGGGATGGTCGGCCAATCGCCGTAGGCCTTGATGCCTTCGCGGATTTCCTGGTCGGCCAGCACATTGACGTGCGCGTACTCCACGCCCAGGCCGTCGAGCACGCCGACCGCCTTGGCCGAGAAGCCGCACTGCGGCATGCCGGGCTGGCCCTTCATGAACAGGACGACGCGGTTGGACTGGAGCAGCGATTCGATGCGCGAACGCAGGGCGGGATCGAGGGACATCTCGGACGGCCAATGAGTGTGGACTGCCCATTCTACCGGCGTGCGATCATGCCGGCATGACTAACCGGGAAACACTGCATAGCGCGCCGGCGCCGCGCCACGCCTGGGTCTGGGCGCTGGCGGCCTCGCAGTTGGCGGTGCTGGCGCTGTGGTGGCGGTTCGGCTGGCAGGTCGGCCTGCCGGCGCTGCTGTTCAGCCATGCCTGCTTCGTGGTGCCGGTGTTCCTGCCGGGCTCGCGCCTGTATGCGCCGGTGCTGCGGCGCCTGCCCGGGGTCGCGCCGACGGTATGGCTGACCATCGACGACGGGCCATCGGACGACACCCTCGCCATGCTCGATCTGCTGGATGCCCACCAGGCGCGCGCGACCTTTTTCCTGGTCGGCGAGCGCGCCGCGCGCCGGCCCGAACTGGTGCGCGAGATCCTGCGCCGCGGCCACGACATCGGCAACCACAGCGACAGCCATCCGCAGGCCTGGTTCTGGGCCTTGGGGCCGCGCGCGATGGCACGCGAGATCGGACAGGCCCAGCGCACGCTCACCGCGATCGCCGGGCGTGCGCCGCGCTGGTATCGATCAGTGGTCGGCATGACCAATCCCTTCGTCGCCGCGCCGCTGGCGCGGCATGGGTTGACCCGCGTGGCCTGGAGCGCGCGCGGCTACGACGGCGTGCGCTGCGACCCGCAGCAGGCGCTGGCCCGCATCGCCGCGGATCTGCGCCCGGGCGCGATCGTGCTGCTGCACGAGGGGGCGGCGCACGGGCATAACCCCCGGCTGCTGCAAGGCGTGCTGGAGCGGCTGGAAGCGCAGGGTTTGCGCGCGGTGTTGCCGGAGTGAGGCGTCCGCGGCTGCGGGATGGGTTCCTGGCCTGGACATGCCACGGTCGCGGCTGAAGCCGCTCCTACAACCACCTTCGAACTGATTCCCCGCACTGTAGGAGGGGCTTCAGCCCCGACCCCTTGATGCTCGCGGGATGGGTTCCAGGCATGGACATGCCACGGTCGCGGCTGAAGCCGCTCCTACAACCACCTTCGAACTGATTCCCCGCACTGTAGGAGGGGCTTCAGCCCCGACCCCCTTGATGCTTGCGGGATGGGTTCCAGGTGTGGACATGCCACGGTCGCGGCTGAAGCCGCTCCTACAACTACCTTCGAACTGATTCCCCGCACTGTAGGAGGGGCTTCAGCCCCGACCCCTTGATGCCTGTGGGATGGGTTGCTGGCGTGGACATGCCACGGTCGCGGCTGAAGCCGCTCCTACAGTCACCATCCGAATGGATTCCCTGCGCTGTGGGAGGGGCTTCAGCCCCGACAGCCTCAGCCGGCCGACACCGCAGTGCGGCGCGCCACCACCAGCCAGTTGTTGAAGGGCGTGTGTCCGTATAGCGGTCGGAACTCGGCAGCCAGCCCCTGCGCGGCGAGCATCGCCCGCAGCCCATCCTGGCTGGGATAGGCGCTGGGCACGGTTTCCATCCAGCCGATCACGTGCGCGAGCCGGTCCACGAACCGGGTCGTGCGCCCGCGCGCGCTGTCGCCCGCCAACGGCGTGCGGATCACCAGGCTGGCGCCGTCCGGCAACATCGACGCGGCGATGCCGAGCAAGTGGGCCTGCGCGGGAACGGGCAGGTAGTGCAGCACGTCCAGGATCGCGACGTTGCCGCGATGATCGAACGCCAGCGCCGCTGCGTCGCCGGTCTCGAAGCGGACCTGCGCCAGGCCGGCGCGCGCAGCCGCCTGCCGCGCACGCGGAATCTTCGCGCGGTCGATATCCATCCCCAGGTAGGGCTGCGGCTGGCCATCGGCGCGCAATGCGTGGGCGAGCAGGCCCAGCCCGCAGCCGATGTCGAGTACCGGCCAGGCCGCGTCGCGCAGCGCTTCCAGCACACCCGGATACAGCGGATCGGTACGCAGCTTGGTGCGGGTGTAGTAGTAGTCGTAACGGTTGCCCCAGGGCCGCGCCGGCAGGAACGCGCGCGCGATCGCCTGCGCGCGCGAGGCATCCAGCGGTTCGGCGGCCGCGCCGGGCGTCGTCGTCTGCACGCCGGCCTCAGTCGCGCAGGGCGCGGCGGGCCACCGGCAACGCATGCTCGCACCAGTGCGCGTACATGCGCGCGGAAGGGTGCAGCCCGTCGTCGGCCAGCATCGCCGGGTCCATGCCCTGTGCGCGGCTGGCGGCGGTGATCTCGACGAAGGCGACGCGCTGCGCGCGGCAGATCGCTTCAGCGGCGGTGTTGAAGGCATCGATCTGGCGCGCGACCTCCGCCGCATCGCTGCTTTGCTGGCGCGCGAACGGAGTCGCGCCCCAGTCCGGGATCGACACCACGATCACCCGTGCAGGCCGCCCGCCGGCAAACGCAATCGCTTGCGCCAACAAGGCGCGGAACTGCTCGGCGTAATCGTCCAGCGCCAGGCCGCGGTATTGGTTGTTGACGCCGATCAGCAGGCTGACCAGCGCGTATGGCCCGGCCGGTGCCGCCGCGGCAATGCCGGCCTGCAATTCGTCGGTGGTCCAGCCGGTGGTGGCGATGGTCACCGGCGGATCGAGATCGATGCCCTCGGCACGCAACGCCGCGGCCAGCTGGTGCGTCCAGCGGCCGTCGGCTTCCACGCCTTCGCCGATGGTGTAGGAGTCGCCCAGCGCCAGGAACGCGTGCTGCCCCACGGCACCACTCATGCCGCGCTGCGCGGTTTCAGCGGCACCACTTTGTGCGCGGCCTCGGCGCGGCGGCCGAGCGCGCGGTCGATGCGCGCGAACACGTCGCGCATCACCGCCGCTTCCGGCAACAGGGTGACCCGGAAGTGGTTGCGGTAGGGCACGTTGAAGCTCGAGCCCGGCACCACCAGCACGCCTTCCTCGTTCATCAGTTCCAGCGCGAACGCGTGGTCGTCGAAATTGCGCGCGGCATGCCCGACCACGGCGGGGAAGGCGTACAACGCGCCGGCCGGTGCGACCAGCGAAAGATGCTCGCTGGCGGCGCAGGCTTCGATCACCGCGCGGCGGGTCTCGTACAGGCGGCCGCCCGGGGCGGTGAGTTCGGAGATGGTGTCTTCGCCGTTGACCGCGGCCACGATCGCGTACTGCCCGGGCACGTTCGCGCACAGGCGCAGTGCGCCGAGCAGGTCCAGCGCGTTGCGGAAGTCGTGGATGCGTTCCTCGGCGCCGCTCAGGTGCGCCCAGCCCACCCGCCAGCCGCAGGCGCGGTGCACCTTGCTCAGGCCGCTGAAGGTCAGGCAGGGCTGGTCGCCGGCCAGCGGCGCCAGCGCCTGGAAAGAAGCCTTGTCGTAGAGGATCTGGTCGTAGATCTCGTCGACCAGCAACAACAGGTCGTGGCGGCGCGCGATGGCCACGATCTTCTCCAGCAATTCGTGCGAATAGCTGGCGCCGCTCGGGTTGTTGGGGTTGATCAGCACGATCGCGCGGGTGCGCGAGGACACCAGCGCCTCGATCTCCACCGGGTCCGGCTGGAAGCCGTTCTCCGGCGCGCAGCGGTAATACACCGGCCGGCCATCGTTGAGGATGGTGGAGGCCGACCACAGCGGATAGTCGGGCGAGGGCACCAGCACTTCGTCGCCGGGATTGAGCAGTGCGCGCAGCGCCAGGTCGATCAACTCGCTGACGCCGTTGCCGATGAACACCCGGTCCGGGTGCGCGTCCGGTGCGCCGCGGCGGACGTAGTACTCGGCGATCGCCTCGCGCGCGATCGGCAGCCCCTGCTGGTGGGTATAAGGATCCGTGCGGCCCATGTCGTCGGCGATCGCGCGCTGCAGGTGCGCCGGCGCGCGGAAGCCGAACGCGCCCGGGTTGCCGATGTTGAGCTTGATGAGCTTGCGGCCCTGCGCTTCGAGGTCCCGGGCTCGCCGTGCCAGTTCGCCGCGGATTTCGTAGCGGACTTCGGACAGGCGCTCGCGGATGGCGAGCGGCTTCGGCGGGGCAATGGACATGATCGGCGGGCCGTCATTCAGGCGTGGAAACCGCATGTTAGCGGAATTGCGGCGGTGCGGAAGATGGGTTTCGTCCGCGAATGCAAGGTCTTGCGCAGGGGCCGGGGGCCTTCACGATCGACGCGGTTGGTTGCACTCGCAACGGCCGCTGGCAGGGGCCCGGCGACGCCTGCGCGACCGGACCCGGCGCAGGCCCTAGAATGCCGCATGATCGAAGCTTCCCTTGACTACCGTGCCCTGCGCACGATTGGCTGGCCCTGGCCCGGCGCCCCCGAGGCCGCGGACTGGCAGGCCGTGCTGGCCGCCCATCCGCTGGCGCGCCCGGCCCGGGTCATCGAACAGCACCGCTCCGGCTACGTGGTGGCCGATGCGCCGGAGGCGTCGATCAAGGCCGAGTCGCCGCCGGAATGGCAGCGCCGCCCCGGTTTCAAGAAAGGCCATTCGCCCGCGCACGAGCGCGCCGCCGTCGGCGACTGGGTGCTGCTGGAGGGCAAGCGCATCGTGGCCCTGCTGCCGCGCCGGACCTCGATCAAGCGCGGTGCGGCCGGCGAGCATTACCAGCAGCAGGTGATCGCGGCCAACATCGACACGGTGTTCATCGTCTGTGGGCTGGATGCGGACTTCAATCCGCGCCGCATCGAGCGTTACCGGCTGCTGGTCGGCAGCGGCGGCGCCGAACCGGTGGTGGTGCTGACCAAGGCCGACACCGGCGTCGATGTGCCCGGTGCGGTCGCCGCCCTGGTCGAGCTCGCCGCCCAGCACGTGGCCGTGCGCGCGGTCAACGCACGCGACCCGCACAGCGTCTCTGCGTTGCAGCCGTGGCTGGGCGAGGGCCGCACCGTCGTGCTGGTGGGTTCTTCCGGCGCCGGCAAATCGACGATCACCAATACCTTGCTGGGCGAAGAGCGCATGCGCACCGGCGCGGTGCGGCAGACCGATTCGCGCGGTCGCCACACCACCACTTACCGCTCGCTGATGACGCTGGCCTCCGGGGCCTGCCTGATCGACACGCCCGGCATGCGCGAGCTCAAGCCGACCGGCGAGGAAGACCTGGCCGACGGCGGCTTCGCCGACATCGAGGCGCTGGCCGCGCAGTGCCGCTTCCGCGACTGCTCGCACGAGGCCGAGCCCGGCTGCGCGGTGCAGGCCGCGATCGAGGCCGGCGAACTGGATCCGGCGCGCTTGGCCAATTACCTCAAGCTGCGCGACGAGGTCGCCGGTGCGGCTGGCAAGCTGGCGGCTCGGCTGGCCCAGAAAGCCGACGCGCGCACGCTGAGCAAGGCGCCGCCGAAACGTCCCAACGACAGGCCCGGCCGCCGGTGAGCGCGCTCGATGCCGACCTGCTCCATCACGCCGCGCTGGATGCGCGGCTGGTGGCGGCGGCGCGCGGCATCCGCCTGCTCGGGCTGGCCAGTTGGCCATCCTCGCTGCAGGCGCCTTTCCTGGACAGCATCGCGCGCGGCGCACCGGCGCTGCCGCAGGTCGACTATCCGCGCCTGGATTTCGCCGAGCAGCGCCGCGAGCTTGCCGCGATCGCCGCCGAGGCCGATCCGCAGCATCCGCTGGGCCACTACGTGCGTTCGTCGGCGCACAGTTGGGACCTGGCCGCGGCGTTGCTCGAGTCGCTGGGCACGCCGGCGGCCGGCGACTATTCGGCGCAGCTGTTCGGCCGCCCGGACGACCCGATGCCCGGGCAGGGCCCGACCACGCGCGAAGCGGCCCGCCATTTCATCCAGATCGCGCAAGAACTCGACCGCGAGCTGCTCGCGCCCGAGGAACAGGTGCCGGTCTCGGCCACCGTCCTGCAGTTGCAGTTGCAGAGCGACCTGGACGATTTCTTCGACCAGCGCATCATCACCGTCGAACTGGACCCGGAGCTGATCGCCAAGGCCGCCGCCGGCGCCACGCGCATCCGCCTGCGCACCGGCGCGACGTTCAGCGACTACGACCGCGCGCAACTGTTCCACCATGAAGCGCTGGTGCATTCGCTGACCGCGCTCAACGGGCGCCAGCAGGTGCACCTGCCCAGCCTGGCGCTGTCCTCGCCGCGGGTGACGGCCACCCAGGAAGGCCTGGCCACCTTTGCCGAGCAGATCACCGGCAGCATCGACATCGAGCGCATGAAGCGGATCAGCCTGCGCATCGAGGCGATCGCGATGGCCTGCAGCGGCGCCGACTTCATCGAGGTATTCGACTATTTCCGCCAGTCGGGGCAGAGCGCCGAAGAGAGCTTTGCTTCGGCCCAGCGCGTGTTCCGCGGCGTGCCGCCGACCGGCGGCCACGCCTTCTGCAAGGACACCGTCTATCTGCGTGGCCTGGTGTCGGTGCACACCTTCTTCCGCCACGCGTTGCAGCGCGACGAGCTGCGCCTGTGCCGTTGGTTGTTCGCCGGCAAGATGGCGCTGGAGGACGTGGAACTGCTAGCGCCGTTGTTCGCCTCCGGTGCGCTGGCGCCGCCGCGCTGGCTGCCGCGTTGGGTCAGCCGCGCCAGCGGCCTGGCCGGCATGCTGGCGTTCTCGCTGTTCGCCAACCGCATCCGCATGGACCGGCTGACCGAGGCCGCGCCGGTGACCGAAGCCGAACGCGCCGGCTGAACTCAATCCTTCGCTGGCCTAGTGCGAACTTTCCTTATGCGTCAGGCATTTCGCCAACGCGCACGCGACCACCGCAGCAACGGCAACGCAATCATCAAGGCGACCAGCAGCCAGGTCGCGATGCTGATCGGGCTGCGCCACAGAATGGCGATGTCGCCGGCGGAGATCGACAACGCCCGCCGCAGGTTCTGCTCCATCAGGCCGCCGAGGATGAAGCCCAGCAGCAGCGGAGGCAGCGGGAACTGCAGCTTGCGCATCGCATAGCCCAGTCCGCCGATGGCGACCATCAGGAACAGATCGAAGGTGGTCGCGTGGACGGCGTACACGCCAATGGCGGTGATGACGGCGATCGCGGGAATCAGCACCCAGGCGGGAATCTTCAAGATCCGGATGAAGACCCGGATCATCGGCACGTTGAGGACGATCAACATCGCGTTGGCGACAAACAGCGAGGCGATCAGGCCCCACACCAGCGCCGGCTGCTCCTGGAACAACATGGGCCCGGGGGTGATGTTGTAGAGCGTCAGCGCGCCCAGCATCACCGCGGTGGTGCCCGAGCCCGGCACGCCGAGAGTGAGCATCGGCACCATCGCGCCACAGGCGGCGGCACCAATGGCCGTCTCCGGTGCCGCCAGGCCGCGTGGATCGCCCTGGCCGAAGCGATTGCGCGGTCCGGCCAGCCGCTTCTCCGTCATGTAGGCCACCGCGCTGGCCAGTGTCGCGCCGGCACCGGGCAGCACGCCCATGAAAAAGCCCAGCACGCCGCAGCGCAGGTTGACCCAGCCCACGCCCGCCGCTTCGCGCACGTTGAACAGCATGCGGCCGGTGGCTTCGATCATCTGGTGCCCGTGGTGGGTCTTTTCCAGCATCAGCAGGATCTCGCTGACCGAGAACAGGCCGAGCACCAGGATCACGAACTGGATGCCGTCGGCGACGTGCAGGCTGTCGAAGGTGAAGCGGTAGACGCCACTGTTGGCGTCGATCCCGACGCTGGACAGGAACAGGCCCAGCAGTGCCGACAGCAAGGTCTTGAGGGGGCGGTCGCTGGCCAGCCCGCCGAGGGCGACCACCGCGAACACCATCAGCGCGAAATACTCCGCCGGGCCGAACGCCACCGCCCAGCGCGCCAGCAGCGGCGCAAGCAAGACCATGCCGATGGTGGCGATGAGCGCGCCGAGGAAGGAACTCCAGGCCGACAGCGACAGCGCCACGCCTGCCAGGCCCTGGCGCGCCATGGGGTAGCCGTCCAGTGTGGTCATCACCGCCGAGGCTTCGCCGGGAATGTTGAGCAGGATCGAGGAAATGCGACCGCCGTACTCGCAACCCAGGTAGACCGCGGCCAGCAGGATCAGCGCCGATTCCGGCGGCAGCCCGAGCGCATAGGCGATCGGTATCAGCATCGCCACGCCGTTGATCGGTCCGATGCCGGGCAACAGGCCAACGACCGTGCCGATCAATGTGCCGACCAGCACGACGATCAGGTTGTAGGGGGTAAGCGCTACACCGAAGCCTTGTGCGAGGTAATTCAGGGTTTCCATCGGATACCTAGGTAGGGAAAAGAAGACCGGATCAGGCGAGCAGCGGTGCCAGCACGCCCAGCGGCAGGGGTACTTCCAGCACCCGGTCGAACAACAGGTAGAGGGCGACACTCATGGCCACGCCCGCCATCGCGCTGGGCACGGGACGGCCACCGCTGAGCACGGCCAGTACGCTGGCGGCGATGGCACTGGAGACGATGAAGCCCAACGGCTCGAACAAACCGGCATAGCCGAACAGCAAGATCACGCCCAGGCCGATCTTGCGTACCAGTACGGCGGTGGCTGGGGGTGATTCCTCGTCGTGCTGCAAGGGCGATGGGCGCACGATCAGCCCGACCAGCCCCGCGGCCATCAGGGCCAGGCAAAGCAGCGGGTAGGCACGCGGGCCAACCGGTTCGTAGGAGAACTCGGTGCGGTAGTCCCAGGCCATGGCCGCCAGCACGATGCAGGCGGCCAGCCAGAGCGCAGAGAAGATCCGCTGAGCGGCATTTCCCGTGCGCACCTCGCGTTGCGCCGGGGTCATGGCTGGACCAGCCCGAATTCCACGGCCAACTCGCGATAGCGGCGCACGTCGGCCTGGACCTGCGCTTCCAGTTCGGGCCCGGTCAACGCCAGCGGGAACAGCTCGCGTTCGGCGCGCAGGCGCGCGAACGCCTCCGACTGCAGCAGTTGGCTGAAAGCCTGTTGCCAGAACGCGAACTCGGCATCGCCGACCTTCGGGCCCATGTAGTAACCGCGCATGACCTTCCAGACCACGTCGTAGCCCTGCTCGCGCGCCGTGGGCAGTTCGGCCACGCCGGCGCCTGGCAGGCGCTCTTCGGCCAGCACCGCGAGCACGCGGGTCTTGCCGGCGTCGACCATCGGCATCGAATCGGAGATGTCGGTGCTGGCGACCTGGATGTGGCCGCCCAGCAGCGCGGTGGCGATCTCGCCGCCGCCTTCCATGGCGACATAGCGCATGCGGTCGGGCTGGATGCCCGCCGCCCGCGCGAGCATCGCGGTCTGCATCCAATCCTGCCCACCGACGCTGCCGCCGGCACCGATGACGATCTTCTCGGGTGCCTCGCGCAGCGCCTTCACCAGGTCATCCAGGTTGCGATAGGGAGAGTCCGCGCGCACAGTGATCGCGCCGTAGCTGGTGCCGATCGCCGCCAGCCAGCGCACCGCTTTTTCGTCGTAGCGGCCGAACTTGCCCTGCGCCAGATTGAGCAGCGAACCGCTGGAGAAGGCGACGATGGCGTTCCCATCCGCTGGACGCTGTGCCACGACGGTGTTGTAGGCCACCGCGCCCACTCCGCCGGGCATGTAGGTGACGCGCATCGGGCGGCTCAGGTGCTTGCCTTCCACGAGCGCGCTCTGCGCCAGCTTGCAGGTCAGGTCGAAGCTACCGCCGGGAGCGGCCGGGGCGATGCATTCCGGGCGTGCCGGCGCGCGGACGCCGGTGGCGTCGGCGGCCTGCCGGTCGCCACCGCAGGCAGTCAACAGCAGGGCCGCGCAGGCCGCCGCGAGGGGGCCATGGATCTTGGGCATGACACTAGTTCTCCGGTAAGAGGCGAGGCCTCAGAAGTCGTACTGGAAGCGGCCGGTCACCGCGCGCGTGCGGTCTACGGTGACTTGGTTGAGGCGGTCGCGGTTGCGGCTGTCGATGTAATCGAGCATCAGCCGCAGGTTCGGTCGCAGGTACCAGTTCACGCCCAGCGTCCAGGCTTCGGTGCGCGCATCGCGCAGGTCGGTCTGGCCATCCAGGTGTTGGCGGCCCCACATCGCGTCGTAGCGCAGTGCCAGTTCGAGCGCGCCGGGCGGATGGCGGATCGAGGCGATCCGCGAAAAACGGCCGGTCTTGCGGTCGTACTGGCGCGACTCGCCAGTGGCGAACCAACTGACGAAGCCGTACCAAGCGCGCACTTCGCCGTACTGGCCGCCGTCGTTGAACTGGGCGCCGGACCATTCGCTCTGCCACGACCAGGGGCCGCGCACCTGCGCATATTCCAGCGACCACTTGTCGACATCGGTGTCGCGACCCGAGGAGAAATCGACCAGGGTGATGCGGCTTTCGTCGGACAGATGGCCGGCCGGCCGCGGCCGGATCCGCAGCGCTGGCGCGCCGTCGGCGCCGGGGTTTTCGTAGCGCTCATGGGCCAGCGACAGACCCAGGTGCAGCACCGCGCCCTCGCGCGGATCCGGCGACCAGGTGGTACGGCCGCCCAGGCCATAACCCTTGATCTGCCACACATCGATGCTCTCCAGGCTGTAGGCGCTGCCGGCCCACGTCATGTCGCCGGAGGCGCCCTGCCAGCCCGCACCGAGCCGATACAGCGGCGCCAGGGTCGACGCGGCCGAGCCGCGTTCCAGGAACTGGCCGTAGTTGGAGCCGGTGCGGTCGTCCAGGCTGAAGTACTGCTTGAACTGGCCGACCGTGAGCAGCCCGGCGGAGAATTTGCGCGTGAGGTACACATCCTTGGCCTGGATGTCGTCCAGGTCGGCGAAGTCGAACTCGACCTTGTAGCCGAGCCCGTAGACCCGGCCCGACACATCCAGCCAGGCACGCCGGACCTCGGTGTCGTCGGGATTGGGACGGCCGCGGCCGTCGTTGTCGAACTCGGCGAAGTCCAGGTGCAGGCGGCCGCCCAGCTCGGCGGTGAACGGACGATCGTCGTCTTCCGCGGCGTGGGCAGTGACGCTGGCGGCCAACAAGGTGCAAACAGACAGAACGCGCAGGCGAACTTGAATCGAATCCACATACCCTCCCAGGTGCGCGAACAACGGCGTGATTGGCTGGCGGATCGCCGCAAAGCGATGCGTGACTGGGAGGAAGGCTAGAAGTGCGCGCAGGCCCTGCGCCTGCGACAACTGTGGTTAATTCAAGATGCGTCCGATTAATCGCACTCAATCTTCAGGCTGCGCGTCTCCGGTGATCCGAGCTCCTGTGAAATTTCTGACGACGCTTGCGCTTCCATGCCAGACTGACTGACATGTCCGGACCGACCCTGCTGATTGCCGACGATCACCCGCTGTTCCGCGCGGCGGTGATCCATGTCCTGCGCGAGGCCTTGCCGGGCGCGCGCATGCTCGAGGCCGCCAGTGCGGCCACGCTGGGCGAGGTGCTGGAACAGCACCCGGAAACGGAGCTGGTGCTGCTGGACCTGACCATGCCTGGCGCGCGCGGGTTCTCCGCGTTGCTGCACGTGCGTGGCGAATATCCGAACGTGCCGGTGGTGGTGATTTCCTCCAACGACCACCCACGCGTGATCCGGCGCTCGCAACAGTTCGGCGCGGCGGGATTCATTTCCAAGTCCGCGCCTGCCGAGGCAATCGGCGCCGCGGTACACGACGTGCTCGAGGGCGGCAGCGCGTTCCCGCCGATGCAGGCGGAGCGTTCCGAAGCCGATGCGCAACTGGCCGCGCGCATGGCCCAGCTCACCCCGCAGCAATTCCGCGTGCTGATGTGCCTGGCCGACGGCCTGCTCAACAAGCAGATCGCCCACCAGCTCGGCCTGGCCGAGAACACGGTGAAGGTCCACGTCACCGCGATCCTGCGCAAGCTGGACTGCTACAGCCGCACCCAGGCGGCGGTGCTGGTCAAGGCGCTGGAGCCGGAGCAGGCGGCCGACGCCGGCTAGCTCAGGCGCCCTGCCGCAACAGCAATTGGCTCATCAGCGCACGCAGCGACGAAGGTCGCACCGGCTTGGCCAGAAATCCCCAGCCGCGCGCGTGGGCGTCATCGCGCAGCGCCTGCCCGCGTTCGGCGGTGACCAGGATCAGCGCCGGTACCGCCTGCCAGTGTTCGCACAGCTGCTTGTACAGCGTCGGTCCGTCGACATTGCCCATCCGTACATCCATCAGCAGCAGCTGCGGTGCTGGCCCGGCCTGGGCCGATGCCAGGGCCTCACGCGGGCCGGCGGCCAGCTCGACCACACAGCCCCAGCGCTGCAGCAGGCTGCGGGTCGCCGCACAGACGTGCGGGTCGTCGTCCACGCACCAGACCCGGCAACCCTGCAGCGGGCCGGCCTCCTGCGGCTCGGCCGGCGCAGCGGCGACAACGGCGGTGGCGGCGCCGAGCGGATCGCCCCAGGGCACGCTCACCGAGAACACGCTGCCGTGGCCCAGCCGCGAGCGCAGATCGATACGGTGCCCCAGCAGGCGTCCGATGCGTTCGACGATCGCCAGGCCGAGTCCGGCGCCGCGCTCGTCGCCATCGTCCAGGCGGCGGAACTCTTCGAAGATCTCGCGCTGCAGGCTGTCGGCGATGCCCGGGCCCTGGTCGTGCACTTCGATGCGCAGCTGGTGGCCGCGGCGGCGGCAGCCGACCACGATCCGGCCGCGCCGGGTATAGCGCACCGCGTTGGAGAGGAAGTTCTGCAGGATCCGCCGCAACAGCGCTTCGTCGCTGCGCACCACCGCGCGCGTGGGCACGCCCCGCAATGCGAGGCCACGGCTGCCGGCGAGGATCCCGAACTCGCGCACCAGCGCATCGAGCAAGGGCTGCAGCGCGAAATCGCGGACCTGCGGGCGCAGCTGGCCCGACTCCATCCGCGAGATCTCCAGCAGGCTGGCCAGGATCGCGTCCTGCGAAGCCAGCGCGCTTTCGATGTTGTCGGCGACCTGCCGGCCGGCTGGCTCGGTCAGATGGCCGCGCAACACCGAAACGAACATGCGCGCGGCATTGAGCGGCTGCAGCAGATCGTGTACTGCCGCGGCGACGAAGCGGGTCTTGTAGCGATTGGCGTCCTCGGCGTCGCGCCGCGCCTGCTCCAGGTCGTGGGTGCGCTCGGCGATGCGGTGTTCCAGCGCGTCGGCCAGCGAGCGCAGTTCGCGCGCGGCGTTCTTGTAGGTGGTGATGTCCGCGTAGCTGGTCACGAAGCCGCCATCGGGCAGCGGATTGCCGCGGATCTCCAGCACGGTGCCGTCTTCCTTCTCGCTCTCGCGCAGGTGCGGACGTCCACTGCGCAGGTGCTCCAGGCGGCGCGCGATCGCGTCCTCGACCGGGCCCGGGCCAAGCAGGCCGCGGCGGGCGTTGAAGCGGAACAGCTCTTCGATCGGGCGGCCGATCTGCAACAGCTCGGGCGGGAACCGGAACAGGTCGACGTAGCGCTGGTTCCAGGCCACCAGGTTGAGCGCGGCATCGATGATGACCACGCCCTGCGGCAGGTGCTCCAGGCTGCGGCTCAGGCCGACGTCGGCCAGCTGCGCGGCCTGCACGATGCCGTCCTGCGCGGTGCGCAGCTCGTGCGCATGCTGCTGCAGCACCGCCTCCAGCTCATCGCGGCTGCGCCGGCGCAACGTCGACAGCCGATGGCGCTGCTCGACGAACAGCAGCAGCAACGACAACGCCAGCCAGGTGCCGGCCGCGGCGATCGCCGCGCTGCGCCCGGCCGCGACGCTGCTGGCGGTGTCGTGCAGCAGATGCAGGCGCCAGCCACGCTCGGGCAGGTCCAGGGTCTGCCATAGCACCGGCGACGGCAGCGGCGGCGCGTGCACGCGGGCGAGATGGCCGCCTTCGCCGGTGTCCTGCAGGCGGCTCGCGCGCAGCGGCCGCAGCTGCTGATCGGCGTACTGGCGGGTGGCCTGCAGTGCGGCCTGCTCGCGCGCATCCAGCGGATGCAGCAAACGGTAGCGCCACTCGGCGCGGCTGGCCAGGAACACCACCCCGCGCGCATCGGACGCCAGCACGATGTCCGGTGTCTGCAGCCATTCGCGCTCCAGCGCCGCCAGCGCGATCTTGATCACCACGATGCCGATGATCCGCCCTTGATCGTCGCGCAGCGCCTGCGACAGGAAATAGCCCGGTTCGCCGGTGGTCATGCCGATGCCGTAGAAATTGCCCTGGCCACGCGCCAAGGCCTGCTGCACATACGGCCGGAAGCTGTAGTCCACGCCGACGTTGCTGCGCGCATCGCGCCAATTGCTGGCGGCCAGCGCGATACCGCGGCGGTCGATCAGGGTAAGCGTGGACGAGCGGGTGATGTCGTTGGCGCGTTCGAGCTTGTGGTTCAGCCGCGACACCTCGTCGGCGTCCAGCGGGCGCGATACCGCCTCGCGCAGCTCCGGGTCCAGCGCCAGCACTTCAGGCAGGGTGCGGTAGCGGTCGATGCGCTGCTGCAAGGCCTGGGCGTACAGCGCCAGCTGCCGGCGCACGCTGGCGCTTTCCTCGGCCAATGCGCGGCGTTCGGCGTAGCGGCCGGCCAGTGCCATGGCCGCCAGCATCCCGCCGGCGATCAGCAGCAGGATCAGCAGCAGGCGTCGGCGGCGGCGCGCGAGATACACGGCAGGTCGGACCGTTGCGGGTGGAAGGACGGCCGTGCGATCGCACGGCCACCGCCAGACTATAGGCCGGCCGTGCGGCCGGCCACGACCGCTGCGATCAGAACATCACCTGCGCGCGCAGCTCGACGATGTCGGGCGTGGTGTGCACGCCGCGCCGGCTGACGTCGGCCTTGACGTAGTTGGCCTGGAACTTGAAATGGCTGGTCAGGTACCAGTTCGCGCCGAAGGTCCAGTTGTGCTGGCGGCCGCCGAGCACATCGCCATCGTCCAGGTCCAGGCGGCTGTAGCGCGCCAGCAGCTCGACCGCGCCGTAGTTGTGGCCGGGCTTGACGTTGGCGACCGCGCCGGCGGCATAAGGACGCGATTCGCCAGTGACGATCCAGCTGCCGTAGATGTACTGGCCGTCGACGTCGTAGTCCGGCAGCCCGTTCTCGCGCGTGACCGTGGCCTGCAACGCTTCGGCCTGCACCGAGAATGGACCGTGGATCCAGATCCCTTCCAGGCCCGCGCGGCGGATCTGGTCGGTGATGGTGAGCGTGCCGGAATCGACCAGGCGGATATCGGTCAGGCCGGCCTCGGGCCGCGCGCGCAGGCGCGCGGACGCATCGAAGTGATCGCCGCGGCCGTCGGAATAACCCCGCGGGTTCTCCACCGACAGCGCCAGGCCCAGGTGCAAGACGTCGCCGGCCTGCTTCCACGGCGTCCACACGCCGCGCACCGCCTGCATGGTGCCGGGGTTGTCGCCTTGCAGATCCTTGCCGCCGTACGCGCCGACCTGCAGGTAATACTTGGGTTGCTCGTACGTCCATTCGATACCGGTGCGGCGGCCGGCATAGATCGCCTGCACCGGCAGCGCGACTTCCATGAAGCTGGTCGCGCGCGAACTGGTCACGCCGTCCAGGCCCACTGGCGTCTTCATGTAGCCGAGGCGGATCTTGCCCACATCCGTGCCGAACAGCGCCTTGGTCTCGACGCGGAAGAATACGTCCAGCCAGGTGCTGGTCTCGAAGTCGAAGTACACCATCGCGTCGTAGACGCCCTTCTTCTTCAAGGTGGCGCCGAACTCGCGGCGGCGCATGCCGTTGTCGTCCTCCAGGCGGTCGTCGCCGGAGAAGTCGTTGTAGTCGTAGGCGAAGTTGAGCGTGCCGGCCAGTTCTGTGCCGTCGGAGAAGGTGTACTTGGTCGGCCAGTCGTCGAAGCCTTCGGCCTGCGCGGAGAATGCGCTGGCGGCCAGGCCGAGTGCGATGCAGAGCGGGGTCAGCAGGTTGATGCGCTTCATGGGATTCAGTCCGGGTGGAGAACAGGCACGTGCGGCGAGGGCACGGAGCTATAGCGGCCGGAGCGGCGCGGGGTTGATTCTAGGGGCCTGAACACACCTGAACGGCCCTGCTACTACCAATAGGCTATCCGTCATCGGCAAGGACGTGCGCTACAACACGCTTCACGACGCGCGTCCGACGCGTCTCAATCCCTTGCGTCTTCCAGGAGTCGCCGCCATGCACGTTCCCACCGCCGCCAGCGCGCCGATTCCGCGCCTGCCCTGGTACCGCCAGCTTTACGTCCAGGTCGTCATCGCCATCGTGCTCGGCGCGGTCCTTGGCCACTACGAGCCGGCACTGGGCGAATCGCTCAAACCACTGGGCGATGCTTTCATCAAGCTGGTGAAGATGATCATCACCCCGGTCATCTTCCTGACTATCGTCACCGGCATCGCCAGCATGACCCAGCTGCGCACGGTCGGCCGGGTGTTCGCCAAATCGATGGTCTACTTCCTGTTCTTCTCCACGCTGGCGTTGGTGGTGGGGATGATCGTCGCGCATGTCGTGCAGCCGGGCGCGGGGATGAACGTCAATCCCGCGGACCTGGACCAGACCGCGGTGCACAGCTACGTGGAGAAGTCGCACGACCTGACCCTGGTCGGCTTCCTGATGGACATCATCCCGACCACGCTGATGAGCGCGTTCGTCGATGGCAACATCCTGCAGACCCTGTTCGTGGCGGTGCTGTTCGGTATCGCGCTGGCGCTGGTGGGCGAGCGCGGCAAGCCGGTGCTGACCTTCCTGGAAGCGCTGACCGCGCCAGTGTTCCGGCTGGTGCATATCCTGATGCGCGCCGCGCCGATCGGCGCGTTCGGCGCGATCGCCTTCACCATCGGCAAGTACGGCGTGGCCTCGCTGATCAACCTGGCCTCGCTGGTGGCCTCGTTCTACATCACCGCGCTGTTCTTCGTGCTGGTGATCCTGGGCCTGGTCGCGCGCTTGTGCGGGTTCTCGGTGATCAAGCTGATCCGCTATCTCAAGGCCGAACTGCTGCTGGTGCTGGGCACCTCGTCCTCCGAGTCGGCGCTGCCGTCGCTGATGGAAAAGATGGAAAAGGCCGGCTGCGCCAAGTCGGTGGTGGGGCTGGTGGTGCCGACCGGTTATTCGTTCAACCTGGACGGCACCAACATCTACATGACCCTGGCGGCGCTGTTCATCGCCCAGGCCACCAACACCGAGCTCACCCTCGGCCACCAGATCACCTTGCTGCTGGTGGCCATGCTCAGCTCGAAGGGCGCGGCGGGGGTGACCGGCGCCGGCTTCATCACCCTGGCGGCGACATTGTCGGTGGTGCCGGAGGTGCCGGTGGCCGGCATGGCCCTGATCCTCGGCGTGGACCGCTTCATGAGCGAATGCCGGTCGTTGACCAACTTCATCGGCAACGCGGTGGCCACCGTGGTGGTGTCGCGCTGGGAGGGCGCACTGGATCGCGACCAGCTGCGGCGCGTGCTCGACCAGGGCGGCGAGGACCCGTATGCGGCGCCGCCGGCACTGGCCGCGGCGATGATCCCCACCGACGACAAGAGCCCGGACTGAGCCGCCGTACCCAGCCGTCCACGCCGCGGTGTGGACGGCCCGCGGGCGTCTGCGCCGCATTGCAGCATCGTGTCCGTGCCTTTGCCGTGGGCGGGCCGGCACCCGCGTGACAGCTTCCCGACAGGCGGGGCGCGGGGGGCCGCGTTAGAATCACGTTCCCCTGCGCCACGACTCACACAAGAATCCTCGATGTCCAACGACGAGTTCAAACAGGCAGCCCTCGATTACCACCGCGCAGCGCCGGCGGGCAAGATCAAGGTCACTGCGACCAAGCCGATGCTCACCCAGCGCGACCTCTCGCTGGCGTATTCGCCGGGCGTCGCGTTCGCCTGCGAAGCCATCGTCGAGGACCCCGGCCAGGCCAGCGAGCTGACCGCGCGCGGCAACCTGGTGGCGGTGATCTCCAACGGCACCGCGGTGCTCGGCCTGGGCAACATCGGCCCGCTGGCCTCCAAGCCGGTGATGGAAGGCAAGGGCGTGCTGTTCCAGAAGTTCGCCGGCATCGATGTGTTCGACATCGAGATCAACGAGCAGGATCCGGACAAGCTGGTGGACATCATCGCCAGCCTGGAGCCGACCTTCGGCGGCATCAACCTGGAAGACATCAAGGCGCCGGAGTGCTTCACCGTCGAGCGCAAGCTGCGCGAGCGGATGAACATCCCGGTCTTCCACGACGACCAGCACGGCACCGCGATCATCGTCGGCGCCGCCGTGCTCAATGCGATGGAGACCACCGGCAAGGACATCGCCCAGGTCAAGCTGGCCACCACCGGCATGGGCGCGGCCGGCATTTCCTGCGTGAACATGCTGGTGTCGCTGGGCTTGAAGCCGGAGAACATCCTGGCGTATGACCGCGACGGCGTGATCCATACCGGCCGCACCGACCTGGATCCGGAGAAGGCGCGCTACGCCCGCGACACCGACAAGCGCACCCTGGCCGAGATCGTCGACGGCGCGGACATTTTCCTGGGCCTGTCGGCGGCCGGCATCCTCAAGCCGGAAATGGTCGCCACCATGGCGCCCAACCCGGTGATCTTCGCGCTGGCCAACCCGAACCCGGAAATCATGCCCGAGGCCGCGCGCGCGGTGCGCCCGGACGCGATCATCGGCACCGGCCGCTCGGACTACCCGAACCAGATCAACAACGTCCTGTGTTTCCCGTATCTGTTCCGCGGCGCGCTCGACGTCGGTGCGACCGGCATCAACGAGGCGATGAAGATCGCCTGCGTGAAGGCGATCGCCTCGCTGGCACGGCGCGAGGCTTCCGACCTGGGCGCGGCCTATGGCGGCGAAACCCCCAGTTTCGGCCCGGATTACCTGATCCCGCGCCCGCTCGACCCGCGCCTGCTGGTGGAGCTGTCCTCGGCGGTGGCGCAGGCGGCGATGGATTCGGGCGTCGCCACGCGTCCGATTGCCGACATGGCGGCCTATCGCGATCGCCTCAGCCAGTTCGTCTACCGCACCAGCCTGATGATGAAGCCGGTCTACGACCGCGCGCGCGCCGACAAGCAGCGCGTGGTCTATGCCGAGGGCGAGGAAGAGGTGGTGCTGCGCGCGGTGCAGAACGTGATCGACGAGGGCCTGGCCTTCCCGATCCTGATCGGCCGCCCGGACGTCATCGAGACGCGTATCCAGCGCCTGTGCCTGCGCATGAAGGCCGGGGTCGATTTCGAGATCACCAACGTCCTCGACGACCCGCGCTTCAATGATTACTGGCAGTACTACCATCGCCTCACCGAGCGCCGCGGCGTCACCGTCAGCGCGGCCAAGGAGCTGATGCGCTCGCGCCCGACCCTGATCGCGGCGGTGATGGTGGCACGCGGCGAAGCCGACGCATTGCTGACCGGGGTGGTCGGCCGCTTCCACAAGAAGCTGGGCTACGTGCGCAGCGTGATCCCGCTGGAGCCGCGCGTCAGTTCCACCTCGGCGATGACCGGCGTGATCAACCAGCAGGGCGCGTTCTTCTTCGTCGACACCCACGTGCAGGAAGATCCGAGCGCCGAGCAGATCGCCGAAGCGACCTTGCAGGCGGCGTACCGCCTCAAGCTGTTCGGCATCGAGCCGAACATCGCGCTGCTGTCGCATTCGAACTTCGGCAGCCACAGCTCGCGCGACGCGTTGAAGATGCGCGATGTGCGCGAGCTGCTGCTCAAGCGCAACCCGCGCCTGAACATCGATGGCGAAATGCAGGGCGACACCGCCTGGGACGAGGCGCTGCGGCAGAAGATCATGCCCAACAGCACGCTGAAGGGCCGCGCCAACCTGTTCGTGCTGCCCAACCTGGAAGCGGCCAACATCGCCTACAACCTGGTGCGCGTGTTCACCGATGGCGTGGCGATCGGCCCGATCCTGATGGGCATTTCCAAGCCGGTGCACATCCTCACCAGCAGCGCGACCTCGCGGCGGGTGATGAACATGACCGCGATCGCCGCGGTCGATGCGCAGATCCGCAAGCAGCTGGAGAGCGAGAAGGGCGGCTGAGTCTGGCGCTGGCTTGCTGTTGCGAGAGGCCGCCTTCGGGCGGCCTTTTTGTTTTCGCGGGTTGGGAAGGATGAGTGTGGGTCGGATAAGCCCGCGCGCTTGGCTTGAGGCGAAGCGTCGCCTGTTCTTGAATGAGGCGCTGCCTAAAAGTAGAGGGGTCAGTGTCACCAGTAGTGCTGACGTCGGCCTTCATCAACTTCCATAAGGATATGAAATGCGCGAACTGTCCGATCTCGAAGTCCGTTTTGTGGCAGGAGGAGACAGCGGCGACGCCGCAGTTGCGGGCGCGGTAGCGGGTGGCACGTTGGGTTACGCCGTGTTTAACGGCGCCCGGTTTGGCTCGATGCTGGGTGGATTTGCAGGTCCCGTCGGTGCAATTGGCGGCGCAATGATTGGCGCCGGCGCAGGCTGGGCCATTTACCAGGTCTACAAATAATCTTGGAATGACAAAGGGGCCCGGGCGAAACCGGGCCTCTGGAGATATCCAGTGCTTAAGCTTGCCTTCGCATCGTTCTTCCTCGCGACCGCCTCCCTGCCACTTTGGTCTCGGGGCGGCTACCTCACCGGATCGACCCTGCTGTTCATGCTGGGGGCCATGTTTCTCGGAATTCACGCCGCCAATCACGCCCCGGCCCTCAGCGGGGGCAGCAGCATCTTGCGAGGCTTCTACAGGGCAACGCCGCTCTTGCTCCCGATGTCCGTGATGGCGGTTCGAACGGTAGCGCTGGGAATGTCAGGGGACTAGCCGGCACCGTTGTCGGCGCGGCAGTGGCGGCACTGCTAGAATTGCCCCCTGTCCGGTTTCCCGTCCCACGCCGCCATGAGCCATACCGCCACCGCGCCCGCCAATGCCGAGAAGCGCTACAACGTGCACCGCGGCGACCTGCCGCTGAGCTGCCCGACCCCGCAGATGGCGCTGTGGAACTCGCACCCGCGCGTCTACCTGGCGATCGAGGACGAGCCGAACCAGGAAGCCAAGTGCCCGTATTGCGGCGCCGTGTTCGTCCTGGTCGACTGATCCCCCCGCATGCACCGCCTGACCGTGGTGCAGCTGTTGCCGGCCTTGCAGTCCGGCGGCGTCGAACGCTCCACGCTTGAGATCGCTGACGCGCTGGTGCGCGCCGGGCACCGGGCCGTGGTCGTATCTGCCGGCGGGCGCCTGGTCGCGCCGTTGCTCGCCAGCGGTGCCGAACATCTGACCCTGGACCTGGGCCGCAAGTCGCTGTGGACGCTGCGGCATGTTCCGGCGCTGCGCCGGCTGTTCGCCGATCTCGGCGCCGACATCGTCCACGCGCGTTCGCGGTTGCCGGCCTGGCTGGCCTGGCACGCCTTGCGCGGCATGCCGGCCGCCGCCCGACCGCGCTTCGTCACCACCGTGCACGGACTCAATTCGCCGGGCCGCTACAGCGCGGTGATGACCTATGGCGAGCGGGTCGTCTGCGTGTCGAACAGCGTGCGCGACTACGTGCTGCGGCACTACCCGCAGACCGACCCGGCCAAGCTGCGCACCATTCCGCGCGGCCTCGACATCGGCCAGTTCCCGCGTCGGCCGCGCCCGGATCCGCGCGCGCGCGAATGGGCCGCCAGCCAGGTGCCCGGCCTCGAAGCGGGCCTCCCGTTGCTACTGCTGCCCGGACGAGGCACCCGCCTGAAAGGGCATGCCGACGGCTTGCGGCTGCTCGCTGCGCTGCGGGCCCAGGGCCGGGACGCGCGCCTGTGGCTGCCCGGCGCGCGTGAACCCGGCCGCGAAGACTACCTGCGCGAGTTGGAGACCGAGGCGACGCAACTGGGCGTGGCTGACGCGGTCGCCTTCACGCCGCCCACCGACCGTATCGCCGAAGCCTATGCGGCCAGCGACCTGGTCCTGCAGCTATCGCGCAAGCCCGAAGCCTTCGGCCGCACCGTGCTGGAGGCGCTGGCAGTCGGGCGGCCGGTGCTGGGCTGGCGTCATGGCGGGGTGGGCGAACTGCTCGACGAACTGCAGCCCGAGGGCGCGGTGCCGCCGTTCGACGCGGCCGCGCTCGCGAAGGCCGCGCTCCCGCTGCTGGAGCGTCCACCGACGCCGCCGGCGCGGATTCCCTATACGCTCCAGGCCATGCAGGCCAGCACCCTGAAGGTCTATGACGAACTCCGCCGCTGACGCCGCCGGCCCCGCGCCGCTGCCCGCCGACGCCGGCCGCTGGGCGCCGGTCTGGGTGCTGGTGTTCGTGGCGCTGTGGCCGACCCCGGGCCTGGCCGAGACCGTGTTGTCACTGGGCGCGGTGTTCGCCGCCTGGCGGCTGCTGCGGCGTCGCTTCCAGGGCGGCACGCAGTTGCTCAGTGGTGCCGCCTGGGCACTGACCAGCGTGCTGTTCTTCGCCTACTGGCTGCCGGAACTGCTGTCGGCCTTCGATGCGGTGGACGTGCCGCTGGCCTTGCGCAAATCGGCGAGCGACCTGCGCTATCTGCCTTTCATGTGGTTGTGCGCGATCGCAGTGGCCAACCCGCGCCGGCGCCGCCGCACCTTCGGCGGCCTGGCGATCATCGCCGGCATCTGGGCGCTCGACGGCCTGGTGCAGGCGGTGGCCGGCACCAGCCCGCTGTTCTGGTCGATGGACCAGGTGAAATGGGCGATCAGCGGGCACGGCCTGTGCACCCCGGCGGAGATCGCCGCCGCCGACCGCCTCAGCGGGGTGCTCGGCCCCTGCAACCTGAAATTCGGCCAGACCCTGGCCAGCCTGTCGCCGTTCCTGCTGTTCGCCGTCGCCGCGCGGGGGCGGATCGCCTGGGGATTGGCGGCGTTGGCGGTCGGTGTGGTCATCGTGCTGGCCGGTTCGCGCGCGGCCTGGCTGACCTACGCGCTGGTCGTAGGGTTCTCGGGCTGGCGCCTGATCGGGTGGCGCGGCATGGCGGCGGTGATGGTGGCCGCGGTGCTGGCGCTGGCCGGGCTGTTCCAGGTCTCGCCGCAGATGCGCGAGCGCGTGCAGCGCACCGAGGCCATGCTCGAGGCCGATCGCGGCGGGTTCGATGCGGCATTGTCGGGCCGTGCGCAGATCTGGGATGCGGCGTTGTGCATGGTGCGCGAGCATCCCCTCAACGGGGTCGGCGCGCGTGGCTTTCGCCAGGCCTACCCGGGCTGCGACCCGCTGCCCGGGCAGACGCCGGCCTGGGGCGATGGGCCGGCCTTCCACGCCCACCAGATCATCCTGGAGATCCTCAGCGAGACCGGCTTCATCGGCCTGTTGCTGTGGCTGGCCGGCGCCGCGCAGGCCTGGCGTGCCTGGCGCTATTCGAGTCCGGCGGCGCGCACGCAGGCGCGTCCGGCAATGGTGGCGCTGCTGGTAACGGTGTTCCCGCTGAATACCCACCTGGCGTTCTATTCGTCTTTCTGGGGTGGCCTGACCCTGATGCTGGCCGGCCTGTACGCCGGCTCGCTGCTCAACGAGGACCGGCCCGCCGCGAGCCCGTCGCGCTGAGCGCGGGGCTCATTCGTAGAACTTGCTGCGCCCGCCAGGCTGGCGCTTGAAGCGGCGGTGGATCCATAGGTACTGGTCCGGTGCTTCGCGCACCATGTCCTCGATCGCCGCGTTGACCTGGGCGGTATCGGCGACCACGTCGTCGGACGGAATATCGGCCAGCGGCGGCGCCACGCGCAGGATGTAGTCGCCGCCTTCGCGACGGTGGAAATACGGCACCACCGCGCAGCCGGTCAGCCGTGACAACTGGTGGGTCGCGGTGATGGTCGCGGCCGGGTGGCCGAAGAACGGCACGAATACCGTGTCCTTGCCGCGCATGTCCTGGTCCGGCGCGTACCACAGGAAGCCGCCCTTCTTGAGGTGCTTGATGGTGGCGCGCAGGTCTTCGTTGGCGAACATCGCGGTGGCGTAGCGCAGCCGGCCGCGCTTGACCGCCCATTCGAACACCGGGTTGCGATGGCGGCGGTACATGCCGGCCAGCGGCACGTAGTCGCACAGCAGGCGGCCGCACATTTCCAGGGTCATGAAGTGGCCGGATACCAGCAGTACCCCGCGGCCCTGTTCCTGCAAGCGCTGCAGATGCTCCAGGCCCTCCACGCGCACGCGCGGCCGGATCGTGTCGATGCTGCCCCACCAGGCGCGCGCGAACTCGAACAGGCCCACGCCCAGCGCATCGAAGCTGTCGCGCAGCAGGCGCGCGCGCCAGGCATCGCTCTGTTCGGGGAAACACTTCAGCAGATTGACTTCGGCCGCGCGCCGGCGGGTGCCTGCGGTATGCATCGCGATCCAGCCGACGCCGCGGCCGATCGCGCGCTGCAGCAGCCATGGCAAACGCCCGGCCGCCACCATCACCAGCAGGGCCAGATACATCGGCCAGTGCGCCGGCTTGAGCAGGGAGGGGCGGATGGCGACGTCGGGGGCCTCGGACATGGAACGAATTCTAAGGGATGCCGGGCCCGCGAGGCCGCTTCCGTCGCGTCCGCGGCGGCGGCCGCGTATCCTTCGCCGATGCGGAAAGACCCTGTCGAATGGCTGTTGCGCGGGCTTTATTCGGCCCTGCTGTACGTCCTGTTGCCGATCACCGTCTACCACCTGGTGTGGCGCGGGTTCCGTGTGCGCGAGTACTTCAATCGCTGGAACGAGCGCTACGCCTCGTACCCCCATGCCAGCGGCCGGCCGCGGGTCTGGGTGCATGCCGTGTCGGTGGGCGAGGTCAATGCCGCCGCACCGCTGGTCAACGCGCTGCGCGCGCAGCGGCCGGATATCCGCTGGGTCATCACCACGATTACTCCGACCGGTTCGGAGCGCGTGCGCGCGCTGTGGGGCGATGCGGTCGAACACGTCTACCTGCCTTACGACGTGCCGGGCAGCGTCGGGCGTTTCCTCGGCCATTTCCGGCCCAGCCTGGCGCTGATCCTGGAAACGGAGCTATGGCCGAACATGCTGTTCGGCTGCCGCGACCGCGGTATTCCCGTGTACATCCTCAATGCGCGGCTGTCGGCGCGCTCGTTGCGCGGCTATCGGTTGCTGGCGCCGCTGATCGGCCGCGCGCTGCGCACGGTGACCTGCGTGTGCGCGCAATCCCAGGAAGACGCCGAGCGCTTCGGCGGCCTGGGCGCGCGGCCGGAACAGGTGGTCGCGCTGGGCAACCTGAAGTTCGACATCGCCGTGCCCGAACAGTTGCCCGGCTTCGTCGCGCAGTTCCGCGCGCACGTGCCGGCGTCGCGGCCGGTGTGGATCGCCGCCAGCACGCACGAGGGCGAAGAGGCGGCGGTGATCGAGATCCATCGCCATCTGCGGCAGGCGGTGCCGGGCCTGCTGCTGTTGTGGGCGCCGCGCCATCCCGAACGCTTCGGCAAGGTGGAGGCGCTGGCGCGCGAGCAGGGTTGGCGGGTCGGCACGCGCCGCCACCAGACCTGGCCCGGCCATGACGAAGACGTGTTCGTGATCGATACGCTCGGCGAGCTGATGATGTTCTATGCCTGCGCCGACGTCGCCTTCGTGGGCGGCAGCCTGCAGCCGATCGGCGGCCACAACCTGCTGGAGCCGGCCGCGGTCGGCACGCCGTCGGTGACCGGGCCGCACCTGCACAACTTCGCCGAGATCTCGCGGCGCATGCGCGAGGCCGGCGCGGTGGAGATCTGCGAGGACGCACAACAGGTCGGCGACGCGTTGCAGCGCCTGTTGGCCGATCCCGCCGCCTGCCGGGCGATGTGCGATGCCGGCCTGGCCCTGGTCGCCAATGGCCGTGGCGCGGTGGCGCGCACGCTGGTGCAGGTGGCGCCGCATTTGCCGCCGGTGGTGCTTAGCCAAACGGGCGAAGAGTGAAACTCAGAATAATCCCGCGTATGCGCGATATTCCTTTCTTTGTCCTCGTTTTGCGTTCTAGTAAGTACGCCGCAGGAAGCGGCGTAGAAGGAAGAAAACGTGAACTGGTGGTGCAGAATCTTCGTTGGCCTGGCGATGTCTTTGACGCTCTCTTTGCCTGCGGCCGCGAACGGACAATTTTATATGACCGCTGAAGGAAGAGGCATGAGCAATCAAGTTGCAGCCATCTTCGCGAGGCAGCAGCTTTCTGTTCGATGCGCAGCAATGCGCGGTCAGCTGACCCTCGTCACTCCATGGTACAGCCGCAAAGATTCGCGGCTTGATTGGTATGTTGGGTTGAGAGGCATGTGCGTGGTTCCGTAGAAGGCCGCTGCGTTGGCCGCCAAGGACGGTTCCTCACGATTCGTCGGTTGGCCGATTGCTATCCGAAGTGCTCATAGCCAAACGCCGCCTCAGAAGGCGGCGTTTGACTAAGTCAGGCCGCTAATCCAGCCCGCCTTTCGTTCGATGATCCAGTGCTACTGACGTTGGTTCTCAGGCGATTTCTGTAGGCGCGAAGCGGCATCCTGCGTCAGCATGCGGTTGATGTCCTGCAAGTCTGCGATGTCCAGCAGGCCGGTGGCGTTGGCCAGCAACAGGCGGCTCTGCAGGAAGTTGTAACGCGCCTGCACGTAGAGCAATTGCGCCTGGAACAAGGTGCGCTGGTTCTGCACGACATCCAGTACGGTCCGGGTACCCACTTCCAACCCGACCTGCGAGGCGTCGAATGCAGCTTGTGCCGAAACTACCGCCAGGCGACGGGCTTCGACCGCACTGATGCCTGCGGTGAGGTCCTGGTAGGCGTTGCGAGTATTGCGATCCAACGCGCGCTTCTGCTGTTCGTAGGTGTCCTGCTGGATGTCACGCTGGGCCAGGGCCTGGCGCACCTGCGACTGCGTCGCACCACCAGCGAAGATCGGCACCGAAAGGGTCAACCCGATGCTGTTGCTATCGCTGTCGGGATTGGGATATATCGTGCCCGAGCCGGTGGCATCGCCCCACTGTGCGTCCTTGCCCCAGCTAGCGCCCAGGCTCAGCGTCGGATAGTGCCCGGCGCGGGCGGCCGACACGCTGGACTCGGCTGCGGACACGCTAAGCTCCTGTGCCTTGAGTGCCGGATTGCCGGCAACGGCAGTGCTCACCAGATCCTCGATGTTGCCGTACTTGGAAGGAAGTTCTGGGCGCCAATCGTCCGGAAGTGCGCGCAGGCTTTCGATCGGCTGACCGGTCAGCTCGGTCAACGCCTGGTAGGCGTCCTTGAGGTCGTTGCGCGCCACGATGGTGTCGGCCCGCGCCTGGTCGTACTGGGCACGCGCTTCGTGTACGTCGGTGATCGGCGCCAGGCCGACCTCCAGGCGCTTGTCGGCGTAGTCGAACTGCTTCTTGCCGGCGGCTTCGTTGGTCTCGGCGGCAGCCAGCGATTCGATGGCCACCAATACGTTGAAGTAGGCGGAAGAGGTGCGCACGATCAGGTCGTCGTTGGCCGAATCCAGCGTGAAGTCGGCGGCCTTGCTCAGGTCCCGTTGCGCACGCAGGTTGGCGAACTGACCCCAGTTGAAGAGCGTCTGGCTGCCCTTGATGGCGTACTGCCGGGTGTTTGTGGTCACCGAGCCGTTGACGTCGGTGTTGTCGTCGGTGCGCGTGCGGGTGAGCGAGGCCTCACCATTGAGCTGCGGCAGCAACGCGGCGCGGGCTTGGACCTGGCCTTCCTTGTTGTACAGCCGGGTCGACTCCGCCGACGCCAGCTGCGGGTCGCCGTTGCGGGCCATTTCGTAGACCTGCAGCAGATCGGCGGCCTGAGCGGCCATCGGAGACAGGGCGGCGGCCAGCGCCAGGACGAGGGATCGGCGAATCATGGGGCTTCCTTGAGATTCAGAATTGGAACTGCGGCGTGGGGGCCGCGCCGTTGAGATAGGCGAGTTCGGTCTCGAACAACGACTCGACGCGCGTGCCGTTGACATCGGCGCGGACGATGACGGCTTCCATCGCTGGATCGCGGCCACGTACGACGAACAAGCGGCCTTCCGGGCGCAACCACTGCAGGAACTGCATGGGTACTACATCGACCGCGCCGGTGATGCAGATCGCATCGAAGCGGCGTTCGCTCTGCCAGGCGAAGGCATCGGCGGTCTCGATGCGCACGTTGGTGCCCAGGCCGGTGGCGTCCAGCTGCGCGCGCGCGGTGGCGGCCAGCGCCGGATCGATCTCCAGGCTGAGCACTTCGCGGGCCAGCGCGGCCAGGCAGGCGGTGGCAAAGCCGCTGCCGGTGCCGATTTCCAGCACGTCCTGGCCGGGCTGCAGGTCCAGCGCCTGCAGCATGCGACCCTCGACGACCGGCTTCATCATCTTCTGGCCGCCGGCCAGCGGGATCTCCAGGTCGGCATAGGCCAGGGCCTTGTAGGCTTCCGGCACGAAGGCTTCGCGCGGCAGCCGCGCCAGGACGTCGAGCACCCGCAGGTCCAGCACGTCCCAGGGACGTACTTGCTGCTCGACCATCTTTTCGCGGGCATGGGAATAATCGATCGTCATGGTGCGGTCATCCAACTCGGTGGGGCAGGCATTTTACCGGGGCCGGAGGCCGGTGGCGCGGGCGCAGGGTGGCATGGGGCGTAGTGGAATGCGAAGACCCCTGCCGACCTTCACCGCGCGCCATTAGCATCCCCGGCCAGGGTACGCACCACGCAGTGCCGGAAGTCACCGCGACCACCGGCTCGCGGGCACTCAGCGCGGGGCATAGGCGCGCAGGAAGAAATCTACGCTGGATTCGATGTGGCGCCGCACGTCGGCCGGGCTGGGCGTGCCGCCGATCCCGCACATCATCATCGGGTGCAGCTCGCCCTTGAGCAGGCAGAAGAATTGCGAGGCGGCCAGGGTCAGGTCGGGGATGTCCAGCTCGCCGTGGCCGGCCCGTGCGGCCAGGAAGTCGGCCAGCGACTGCTGGATCCGCTTGGGGCCGGCATTCCAGAACGTCTCGCGGATGTGCTCGTCGCCGGTGCCGGGGGCCAGCATCATGCGATGGGTGGCGATCGCCGCCTCGGAGCTGATCATCGTGAAGAAGGCCTCGCCGATGCTGGTCAGCTGCTGACGCAGCGGGCCCTGCGGGGCATGCTCGAACAGGTCGTCGGGCATCATCTGCTGGCACTGCGCGCGGATCGCCTCGGAGAACAAGGTCTCCTTGTCGCCGAAATGGCTGTACACGGTCAGCTTGGAGACGCCGGCCAGCGCGGCGATGCCGTCCATGCTGACGCCGGCGTAGCCCAATTCGACGAACAAGGATTTGGCTGCGTTGAGGATGGCGGCGCGCTTTCCCAGATCCTTGGGCCGCCCGGGTCCATTGCCTTTGCCGGCGGCCGCCCTGGGTTGGGCGGGCTTGGGCGGGGCTGCCTTGGACGAGGAAGGAATCGAGGTCGACATTTCACGAATACTAGACCATCCGGTTCTATATTTATACTATACCGGCAGGTTCATTATTCGCCTTGTCCTTTCCATTCGCGGAACATCCCATGCGTTTGAACACAGCTACTAGGATTGGTGGTTGCACGATCGTTCTCCTGCTGGCCGGTTGCGGCGGAAAGGAGCCGGCGCCGGCGGCCGCGCCGCCCGTGCTGGTGGTGCAGCCAGGGACGGTCTCGTCCGAGGGCATGGCGACCTATCCGGGCGAAGTCCATGCGCGCGAGGAAAGCGCGCTGGCGTTCCGGGTCGGCGGCAATATGGTCAAGCGCCACGTCGATGCCGGCCAACGGGTGCGCAAGGGCCAGGTGCTGGCCGAACTCGATCCGGCGGACCTGGCGCTGCAGGCGCAGTCGGCGCAGGCCCAGTACGCCTCGGCGCAGGCGGACCTGGTGCGCGCCCGCGACGACTACAACCGCTACGGCAAGCTGGTCGACCAGCAACTGGTCAGCCGCTCCACCTATGACGCACAGGCCTCCGCCTACAAGGCCGCGCAGAGCCAGGCCGACGCCGCCCGCTCGAACCTGGAGGTCGCGCGCAACCAGCAGGGCTATTCGCGGCTGCTGGCCCCGGCCGATGGCGTGATCGCCAGTCGCCAGGCCGAGGCCGGGCAGGTGGTGGCTGCGGGGCAGACGATCTTCACCCTGGCCGCGGACGGTGCGCGCGAAATCGCGATCGCGCTGCCCGAGGCGGGCATCGGGCGTTTTGCGGTCGGCCAGCCGGCCGAAGTGGAGCTGTGGGCCCATCCGGGCCAGCGCCTGCACGGCACGATCCGCGAGATCGCCCCCGCCGCCGACTCGCAGACACGCACCTACGCCACCCGCGTGGCGCTGGCGCCGGAAGCGTTGTCGGCGGTCGAGCTGGGGCAGAGCGCGCGCGTGTACCTCGCCGCCGCCGATGGCGCGGCGCTGCAGTTGCCACTGACCGCCATCCAGCGCGGCGCGCAAGGCGGCGATGCGGTCTGGGTGGTCGACCAGGCCGACGGCAAGGTGCATTCGCGGCCGGTGCGCATCGGCCCCTACGCCAGCGAGCAGGTGCCGGTGCTGTCCGGCGTCGCCGCCACTGACTGGGTGGTGGCCGGTGGCGGCCATCTGCTGCGCGAAGGGCAGCCCGTCACTCCGGTCGATCGCGCGAACCGGCCGCTGCTGGCCAAGCAACCGGCCACGGCCGCCGCACCTCAACCCTGACGTTCCCGGCGGCTGCGGCCGCGCCCGGCGAAGTGCCGGTCCTCCTGACCTCACCGGATTCCCCGCATGCGTCGCTTCAATCTTTCCGAATGGGCGCTCACCAATCGCGCGCTCGTGCTGTACGCGATGATCGCGATGGCGATCATCGGCGCCTGGTCGTACCGCCACCTGGGCCAGTCCGAGGATCCGCCGTTCACCTTCAAGGCGATGGTGGTGCGCACGCTGTGGCCGGGCGCGACCGCCGAGCAGGTGTCGCGCGAGGTCACCGAACGCATCGAGAAAGCGCTGATGAATACCGGCGAGTACGAGTTCATTCGCTCGTACTCGCGGCCCGGCGAGTCGCAGATCATCTTCATGGCGCGCGATTCGATGCCGTCCCGGGACATTCCCGAGCTCTGGTACCAGGTGCGCAAGCGCGTGGGCGACATCCGCGCGACCCTGCCCGCCGAGATCGTCGGCCCGTTCTTCAACGATGAATTCGGCGACACCTTCGGCAACATCTATGCGCTGACCGGGCAGGGCTTCGACTATGCGGTGATGAAGGACTACGCCGACCGCATCCAGCTGGAACTGCAGCGGGTGCCGGATGTGGGCAAGGTCGACCTGGTCGGCCTGCAGGACGAGAAAGTGTGGATCGAGATCTCCAACACCAAGCTGGCCACGCTCGGCGTGTCGATGGCCGCGGTGCAGGATGCGCTCAGGCAGCAGAACGCGATGGTGCCGGCCGGCTTCGTGGAAACGCCCGGCGAACGCGTGCCGCTGCGCGTCACCGGCCAGCTCGGCTCGGTCGAGGACATCGCCGAGTTCCCGGTCCACGCCGATGGCCGCACGGTGCGGCTGGGCGACATCGCCACGGTCCATCGCGGCTTCGCCGATCCGGCCGCGCCGAAGATGCGCTTCATGGGCGAGGACGCGATCGGCATTGCGGTGGCGATGAAGGACGGCGGCGACATCCTGCGCCTCGGCAGCACGCTGGAAAGCGAGTTCCAGCGCCTGCAGAAGACGCTGCCGGTCGGCATGCAGTTGCGCAAGGTCTCCGACCAGCCGCACGCGGTGGAGGAGTCGGTCGGCGAGTTCGTGCGCGTGCTCACCGAGGCAGTGATCATTGTGCTGGCGGTGAGCCTGTTCTCGCTCGGCTTGCGCACCGGGCTGGTGGTGGCGGTGTCGATCCCGTTGGTGCTGGCGATGACCTTCGCGGTAATGCACTTCTTCGGCATCGGCCTGCACAAGATCTCGCTCGGTGCGCTGGTGCTGGCGCTCGGCCTGCTGGTCGATGATGCGATCATCGCGGTGGAGATGATGGCCATCAAGATGGAGCAGGGCTATGACCGCATGCGCGCGGCCAGCTTTGCGTGGACATCGACGGCCTTTCCGATGCTCACCGGCACGCTGATCACCGCGGCCGGCTTCCTGCCGATCGCCACTGCCGCTTCCAGCACCGGCGAATACACCCGCTCGCTGTTCCAGGTGGTGACCATCGCGCTGCTGGTGTCGTGGGTGGCCGCGGTGCTGTTCATTCCCTACCTGGGCGACAAGATGTTGCCTGATCTGGGCAATCCGCAGCCGCCCAAGCCCGGCAGCCTGGCCGCGCGTTGGCGTGCCCGCCGCGCAGCCTGGGCCGATCGGCAGCCGGCGTTCGCGCGCTGGATCGCGCCCAAGCCCATCGGCGGCGAAGCAGGCCACGAGCACCAGCATGATCCTTACCAGCGGCCGTTCTACCGGCGCTTCCGCGCGCTGCTGGAAACCTGCCTGCGCCATCGCTGGTGGGTGATCGCCGCGACCGTGGCGTTGTTCGTCGGTTCGCTGGTGCTGTTCCGCTTCGTGCCGCAGCAGTTCTTCCCGGATTCGACCCGGCCGGAGCTGATGGTGGACCTGGAACTGGCCGAAGGCGCATCGCTGCGTTCGACTGACGCGCAGGCGCGCCAGCTGGAGCAACTGCTGAGCAAGCGGCAGGACATCGTCAATTTCGTGGCCTATGTCGGCACCGGCTCGCCGCGGTTCTATCTGCCACTGGACCAGCAACTGCCGGCGACCAACTTCTCGCAGTTCGTGGTGCTCGCCAAGGACACGCATGCGCGCGAGGCGATCCGCGACTGGCTGCTGCACGAGGTCGCCCCGCAGTTCCCGCAGCTGCAGTTCCGGGTGACGCGTCTGGAGAACGGGCCGCCGGTAGGTTATCCGGTGCAGTTCCGGGTATCGGGCGAGCACGTCGAGCGCGTGCAGGCGCTGGCCCGGCAGGTCGCCGAGAAAGTGCGCGCCAACCCGCACGTCACCAACGTCAACCTGGATTGGGACGAGCCCAGCAAGATCGTTCGGGTGGTCATCGACCAGGACCGTGCGCGCGCCTTCGGCATCACCAGTTCGCAAGTGGCGCAGTTCCTTTCCGCTTCGCTGTCGGGCCTGAGCGTCAGTACCTATCGCGAGGACAACGAGCTGATCGAGATGCTGCTGCGCGGGCCCGAGGAAGAGCGCGCCAGGCTGGAGCGACTCGGCGGGCTCGGCATTCCGACCGGCGATGGCGGCAGCGTGCCGTTGTCGCAGGTGGCGCGGCTGGAGTCCGCGTTCGAGGACGGCATCATCTGGCACCGCAACCGCCTGCCGACGGTGACCGTGCGAGCGGACATCGCCGACAGCATGCTGCCGCCGGCGGTCACCCAGCAGATCCTGCCGACCCTGGATGGGATCCGCGCGCAGCTGCCTGCGGGCTATCTGCTGGAGGTCGGCGGCACGGTCGAGGACTCGGCACGCGGCCAGAACTCGATCAATGCGGGCCTGCCGCTGTTCCTGATCGTGGTGGTGACCCTGCTGATGCTGCAGTTGCGCAGTTTCTCGCGCATGGCGATGGTGCTGGTCACCGCGCCGCTCGGCATCATTGGCGCGACCTTGTTCCTGCTGCTGTTCCAGATGCCGTTCGGCTTCGTGGCGATGCTCGGCACGATCGCGCTGGCGGGCATGATCATGCGCAACTCGGTCATCCTGGTCGACCAGATTCAGCAGGATATCGATGCCGGCCACGATCGTTGGCACGCGATCCTGGATGCCACGATCCGGCGTTTCCGTCCGATCGTGCTCACCGCGCTGGCGGCGGTGCTGGCGATGATCCCGCTGTCGCGCAGTGCGTTCTACGGTTCGATGGCGGTGGCGATCATGGGCGGGCTGATTGTCGGCACGGTGCTGACCTTGCTGTTCCTGCCGGTGTTGTACGCGACCTGGTTCCGGGTGCGGGAGGCCGAGGCGCGGCCGTAGCCGCTTCGCGGCGACGGCCCGCCACGGTTGTGCTTCGCAAAACAGAGCGACTGATATCGGCTTGGGGTTATCGCCTGCCGTGGGGACGGCATCATTCCAATGAGCTCCGCGGGTTCGAGGGCGCCCGGCCCCGACTTCGACCTTGCCTATCCCCCCGCCTGTCGGCGCGCCCCCTTAACAAAGGGGCGTGACACATCCCGCTTCGCGGGCTGCGCCCCCAAAATTTGCTGTGCAAATTTCGGGCCCCGACTTCGACCTTGCCTATCCCCCCGCCTGTCGGCGCGCCCCCTTAACAAAGGGGGCTTTCCACCAGGTGCGATGTCGCGCGCTCTTTGTAGGAGCGGCTTCAGCCGCGACCGCGAGCGTCCTATCAAAGGGGCAACCTTCCACCAACAAGCGCAATAAGCGAAAAAGGCCGCACCCAGCGGCCTCCTTCGTTGCTGCGGCGGGGTCGGCTCAGTCCCGCAGCTCGGCCACCGGACAACGTTCGCGGATGCGCTGCACCACGCCGACCGATGCCTGCTGCGTGGTCAGTGGCGCGATCCCGTGCGCGGCCAGGTCGGCGGTGAAGGCGCGCGCGTCCAGCGCATCGCTGACGCACTGCTCGATGCACTGCGCCTCCTGCTCCAGCCCCAGCGAATGGCGCAACAGCAGCGCCGCGCTGAGGATGGTGGCATAGGGATTGGCGATGCCCTTGCCGGCGATGTCCGGTGCCGAGCCATGGATCGGCTCGTAGAGGCCGACCTTGCCTTCGCCCAGCGACGCCGACGGTAGCAGTCCCAGCGAACCGGCCAGCATCGACGCCTCGTCGGTGAGGATGTCGCCGAACATGTTCTCGGTGACCACCACGTCGTAGTCGCGCGGGCGTGACAGCAGGTGCATCGCCATCGAGTCGACCAGTTGATGCTCCAGGCGCACCTCGGGGAATTCCTCGCGGCCGATGCGGGTGGCGACGTCGCGCCACAGTCGCGAGGTTTCCAGCACATTGGCCTTGTCGACCGAAGTCACGTGGTTGCGGCGCTGCTGCGCCAGCCGGAACGCGAAGCGCATCACCCGCTCGATCTCGACCACGCTGTAGCGGCACAGATCGCTGGCGTCGTGATCGCTGCGGGTCTTGTCGCCGAAGTAGATGCCGCCGGTCAGCTCGCGTACCACGATCATGTCCACCCCGGTGAGCAGGTGCGGCTTGATTGGCGCGGCGTCCAGCGCGGCCGCGTGCGGCTTGACCGGACGCACGTTGGCGAACAGGCCCAACGCCCGGCGAATCGCCAGCAAGCCCTGTTCCGGACGGACCTTGGCATTGGGATCGGACCACTTCGGCCCGCCAACGGCACCCAGCAGCACGGCGTCGGCTTTGCGGCAGGCTTCCAGGGTGGCGGCCGGCAACGGCTCGCCATGGCGGTCGATGGCGATACCGCCGATGTCGTGCTCCTGGAAAGTGAAACGATGGCCATGGCGCTCGGCGACCGCTTCCAGCACCGCGACTGCGCCAGCGATCACTTCCGGGCCGATGCCGTCGCCGGGCAGCAGGACGATGTCAGCGTGCATAAGTCACCTCGAACTGTGAAATCTCGGCGCCGCGCGCCAACAGGTAGCCCATTTCGTCGACGCCTTCGATCAGGCAGGTCTGCGCGAAGGCGTCCAGCGGGAAGCGATAGGTGCGGCCATCGGGCGTGCGCAGCTCGCGCGCGGCGACGTCGATGGTCAGCTCATCGTCCGGGCGCTGCATCAGCGCCTGCACGTCGGCCTCGTCGATGACGATCGGCAGCAGCCCGTTCTTCAGCGAATTGTTGCGGAAGATGTCGGCGATCTCGCTGGAAACGATCGCCCGCAGGCCCAGGTCGGTCAGCGCCCACGGCGCATGCTCGCGCGAGGACCCGCAGCCGAAGTTGCGGCCCGCCAGCAGGATGCTGCGGCCCTGATTGGCAGGCTGGTTGAAGGCGAACTCCGGACGCGGGCTGCCGTCGGCCTGCCAGCGCCAGTCGTTGAAAGCGTAGCGGCCCAGGCCAGCGCGCTCGGTGGTGGATAGAAAGCGCGCCGGGATGATCTGGTCGGTATCGATATTGGTTTCGCGCAGTACGACGCTGCGCGAGGCCAGCGTGGTGAAGCCCGGCATCAGCGGATCTCCCGGTGGGGGCGTCGCGCGGCGGCGACGCGGACGGCATGAGAAGTGGCAACGGCACGGCGCGAACGCGTGGATGCGATCGTTGTGACCAGCGCGGCCAGCAGCACGGCGACAATGGCTACCATCACGCCACCTCCCGCGCATCGGCGAACAACTCGCGCGGATCGGCGACGCGGCCCTGCACCGCGGCCCAGGCCGCGCTGGCCGGCGAAGCCAGCAGGGTGCGTGCGCCCGGGCCCTGGCGGCCTTCGAAATTGCGGTTGCTGGTGCTGACGGCCAGTTGCCCCGGCGCGACCAGGTCGCCGTTCATGGCGATGCACATCGAGCAGCCCGACTCGCGCCATTCGGCACCGGCGTCGCGCACGATGCGGTCGATGCCCTCGGCCTCGGCCTGGCGCTTGACGATTTCCGAGCCCGGCACGACCAGCATGCGCACGCCGTCGGCGATACGGCGGCCGCGCAACACCTCGGCCACCGCGCGCATGTCGCTCAAGCGACCGTTGGTGCACGAACCGACGAAGACCACATCGACCGGCGTGCCGGCCAGGCTGTGGCCCGGCTGGAAATGCATGTAGTCCAGGCCCTTTTGCGCAGCGGCGTCGCGCGCGGCCGGAATCGGCGCGTCGATCGCGATCGCAGTGCCCGGGTGGGTGCCCCAGGTCAACGTCGGGCGGATGTCGGCGGCATCGATGCGCACTTCGGCGTCGAAGCGGGCGCCGTCATCGCTGTGCAGGGTGCGCCAGTACGCGACCGCCTCGTCGAACGCAGCGCCCTTCGGGCCGCGCGGCGTGGCGGCGACCCAGTCGAACGTGGTCTGGTCCGGTGCGACCATGCCGGCGCGTGCACCGGCCTCGATCGACATGTTGCACAGGGTCATGCGCTGCTCCATGTCCATCGCGCGGATGGTGGAGCCGCGGTATTCGATCACCTGGCCGGTGCCGCCATTGACGCCGATGGCCCCGATGATGTGCAGGATCACGTCCTTGGCGCCGACGCCCGGCGCCAGCTCGCCATCGACGGTGATCGACAGCGTCTTGGCCTTGCGCTGCAACAGGCATTGCGTGGCCAGCACATGGCCGACCTCGCTGGTGCCGATGCCGAAGGCCAGCGAGCCGAACGCGCCGTGGGTGGAGGTGTGGCTGTCGCCGCACACGATGGTCATGCCCGGCTGGGTGAAGCCTTGCTCGGGCGCGATCACGTGCACGATGCCGCGATTGTCCGAGGCCATGTCGAACAGCTCGATGCCGAACTCCGCGCAGTTGCGCGACAGCATCTCGACTTGCGCGCGCGCGGCATCGTTGGCATACGGCAGCCGGCCGTCCGGGCCCGCCGGCAGGGTGGGCGTGGAATGGTCCATCGTCGCCTTGGTCCGATCGGGCCGGCGCGGCGCGATCCCGCGCGCGCGCAGCGCGGTGAAGGCCTGCGGCGAAGTGACTTCGTGGATCAGGTGCAGGTCGATGTAGAGCACGGCGGGCGCCGTTTCGCTCTCGGGAACGACGACGTGCGCGTCCCACAGTTTGTCGTACAGGGTGCGTGGCGCTGGGTTCATGGCGTTGCCTTGCGTCGAAGCAGAAGAGTGTGTGTGGAAGCGTCGGAGAGGATGTCAGAGTGCGGTGGCGCGGAAGCGCAGCCGCACGTAGTCGCCGCTCCAGGCGCCGCCGCCGTCGCGCAGCGCCGGGGCCAGCAACTCGACGGCGGTGCCGATGACCTCGGCGTGGCGCTCGGCCGGCAAGGTCGCCAGCCAGGGGGCGGCGAACGTCTGCAGCCAGGCGGCCATGCCGGTGGGCAGGGCGGTGGGGCGCGGCAGCAGGGCGATCGCATCGACGCGGAAGCCGTGGCGCTGCAATGCCAGCGTGTACTCGGCCACGGTGGGGAAGTACCAGGAGAAGATCGGTTCGGCGCCGCCGTGCAGCCGGATCGCCGCGCGCAACGCGGTCGTGATCGCCGCTACGTTGCCGTGGCCGCCGAACTCGCCGACGAAGCGACCGCCGGGGCGCAGTGCGCGATGCACGCCGCGCAGGACTTCATCGGGACGGCCCATCCAGTGCAGGGCGGCGTTGCTGAACACGCCATCGAATTCGCGATCGAAGGCCAGCGCATGGCCATCGCCCAGGTGCGCGTCGACGCCGCGTTCGCGTGCGGCGGCGACCAGCTCGGGCGAAGCGTCGACCCCGACGACCTGTGCGCCACCCTCTGACAGGCGCGCGGTCAGTACGCCATCGCCGCAACCCAGGTCGAGGATGCGCTCGTCGGGGCCGGCGGCCAGCAGCTTGGCCACGTCGGCGCCGAGTTCCGCGACGAAGCCGGCATTGCCCGCGTAGCGCTGCGGATCCCAGTGCTGGCCTGCGGCCGGCAAGGTTTGGGGCTGCGCGCTCATCGCAGCGCCGGCTCGGCAGCGGCGTGGGCGGTAGCCTGCTGGGCACTGCTGGCGGCGCGCTGGCGCAGCAGGCGATTGGCCACGTCCAGCCAGGCCAGGGCGCTGGCCTCGATGATGTCCTTGCTGGTGCCGCTGCCTTCGTACTCGACGCCTTCGTGGCGCACGCTCAGGCTGGCCTCGCCGCGCGCGTCGGCGCCGATGCCGACGCTGTGGACCTGGTAGCTGTCCAGCTGCAGGCGCACGCCGGTGGCCGCCGACAACGCGCCGAACAGCGCATCGACCGGACCGTTGCCCTGCGCGGTCTCGGCAACGCGCTTGCCGTCCGGATCGGACAGTTCGACCAGCGCGTTGGCGCGGCTGCCGACGTCGCTGATCGTCATCGACGCCAGGCGGTAGCCTTCGCCGCCGGTGGCGTCCTGCATCAGCGCGCGCAGGTCGGAGTCATTGACCACGCGCTGTTGCTCGCACAGGGCCTTGAACTGCTCGAACACCAACTTCAGCTCGTCCTCTTCCAGCCAGTAGCCCAGCGCACGCAGGCGCTGTTCGACCGCGGCGCGGCCGCTGTGGCGGCCCAGCACCATCTGCGAGGACGGCCAACCCACGTCTTCGGGCCGCATGATTTCGTAGGTGCCGCGGTGGCGCAGCATGCCGTGCTGATGGATGCCCGATTCATGCGCGAAGGCATTGCTGCCCACCACCGCCTTGTTGCGTTGCACCGGCATGCCGACCAGCCGCTGCAGCAGCTGCGAGGTCGGCACGATGCGCGGGGTCTGGATGTCGGTATCCATTTCGTAGAAGGCGTTGCGCACCTTCAGCGCCATGGTGATCTCTTCCAGCGCGCAGTTGCCGGCGCGCTCGCCGATGCCGTTGATAGTGCATTCGACCTGGCGCGCGCCGCCTTCCACCGCCGCCAGCGAGTTGGCCACCGCCAGGCCCAGGTCGTTGTGGCAATGGGCGCTGAAGATCGCCTTGCCGGCGGGGTCGCCACCGGCGATCACGCGCGTGAACATGCCGCGGATCTCTTCCGGGGTGGTGAAGCCGACGGTGTCGGGCAGGTTGATCGTGGTCGCGCCGGCGGCGATCGCCTCGCGCACCACCTCGATCAGGAAATCTTCTTCGGTGCGGGTGGCATCCTCGGCGGAGAACTCGACGTCGCCGACCAGGCTGCGTGCCAGCGCGACGTGCTTGCGTACCGATTCCAGCACCTGCTCGCGGTTCATGCGCAGCTTGTGCTCGCGGTGCAGCGGGCTGGTCGACAGGAACAGGTGCAGGCGCGGATTCGCGGCCGCTTCCAGGGCGCGCGCCGAGGTTTCGATGTCGGCCGGCAGGCAGCGCGACAACACCGCCAGGATCGGCGTGCGCAGCTCGCGGCCGATCAGCGCCATGGCCTCGCGGTCGGACTGCGAACTGGCCGGGAATCCGGTTTCGATGACGTCCACGCCCAGCTCGGCCAGGGCGCGCGCCATCACCAGCTTCTGCGGCGGCGTCATGCTGCAGCCGGGGGACTGCTCGCCATCGCGCAGCGTGGTGTCGAAGATGCGGATTCGGGGTTGGGTTACGGCGGTTTCGGTGTTCACCAGGAGGACTCCTCTTCGGCGATGACTTGATGTGCGATGGCGGGTCTGGGCGGCGCGGCGGAGTTCGGCGCGGCGCTGGCCTCGGCCATCGCGCGCGCGTTCCTAAGTCGCTCGCCGTTGCGCCGGCGCGGCTTGCGGGGCGCGCGCGGGCGGACTTCGGAAAGTAGGGTGGACAACACCGCGGCGTCGATGTTCCCGCCAGAGACCACGGCGCACTTGCGCTTGCCGGCGACGCGGCGGCCGGCGGCCAGTGCCAGCGCGCCGGCGCCCTCGGCGATGATGTGCTCTTCCAGCGCGAGCCGGACCAAGGTCTCGCGCAGCTCGGCTTCGCGCACGATCACGATGTCGTCCAGCAGGCTGGCGCACAGGCGGCGGGTGATGTGGCCGGGAATCTTGACCCTGACGCCGTCGGCCAGGGTCGGCACGGGGTCGATCTCGTCCACGTCGCCGCGTACCGCGCGGGCCATCGAGTCCACGCCTTCGACCTGGGCGCCGACCACGCGTACGCCCTGCGACTTCAGCGCCAGCGCCACGCCGGAGGCCAGGCCGCCGCCGCCGATCGGCACGATCACCACGTCCGGCGCATGCGCCGCGATCTCGATGCCGACCGTGCCCTGGCCGGCGATGACGTCCGGGTCGTCGAACGCGGACAGGAAGCGGTAGTCGTTCTGCGCGGCCAGTTCGCGCGCGAACAGATAGGCCTCGTCGTAGCTCTGGCCATGCTGGCGCACGGTCGCGCCCCAGTGGGCGACGCCGGCGATCTTGGTGGCCGGCGCGCCATGCGGCATCACCGTGATCGCGGTCAGGCCCAGCCGATGCGCCGACCAGGCCACGCCTTGCGCGTGGTTGCCGGCCGAGGCGCAGATCACCGGCCGGTCGTCGCCGCGCTCCAGGCCGGCCAGCATCGCATTCAAGGCGCCGCGGACCTTGTAGGAACCGGTGCGCTGCAGGTTCTCCAGCTTCAGCCACACGCCGAACCGCTCCGCGTAGTGCAGCGGGGTCGTGCTCAGGTAACGGCGCAGCCGCGCCTGCGCGGCCAGCACTTCGGCAACGCTGACGCGGACTACGTCCGGCTCCACGGCGGCGCGACCGGGATCAGGCATGGGCATGGCGACACGCGAACGGCTGGCGCGGAAGAAGACACCTCCGTACCTGCCGCTCCACATGGCCGGCGACGGTGTTCATGCCGCTGCCTCGCGGGGGCTGTCCTGGGAAGCGAGAGCGATGGCATGCACCGACTCGCAGTCGTAGACCTTCTCCAGTTGCCGGCACAGCGTGTCGGCCGAGCGCTGCCCCTCGACCTCCAACTGCAGGTGCCAGCGGCCCTGGTCGTCGGCGTCCGGCGCGCCATGGATCGCGCGCGGGCTGAAGCCGCGCCGTTCGGCCATGCCGATCACGCGCAACAGGGCGCCTTCGGCCGGACGCAGCACCAGGTCAAGCCGGTATCGCATGGCTGACCTCCCGTCCGGCGTGGCTGGGATTGCTTTCCAGCATGGTGCTGTTGGCGGTGTTGGGCGGCACCAGCGGCCACACGTTGGCGCGCGCGTCGATGGCCACGTGCAACAGTGCCGGACCGGGCTGGGCCAGCAGCTGTGCCAGCGCATCTTCGACCTGGTCGCGGCTGTCCACGCGCACCGCCGGGATGCCGAACACCCGTGCCAGCGCACCGAAGTCGGGGTTGTCCGACAGGTCGATCTCGCTATAGCGCTCGGCGAAGAACAGCTCCTGCCACTGCCGGACCATGCCCAGCGAACTGTTGTCCAGCAGCACGATCTTCACCGGCAACCTGCAGCGGGCGATGGTGGCCAGCTCCTGCACGTTCATCATGAAACTGCCGTCGCCGGAGACCAGCACGACGGTGCGGTCGGGACAGGCGAACTGCGCGCCCATCGCCGCCGGCAGGCCGAAGCCCATCGTGCCGAGCGCGCCGCTGGTCAGGTGATTGCGCGGGTGCTGGAAGCGGCAGTGCTGGGCGACCCACATCTGATGCTGGCCGACGTCGCAGGCGATGATGGTGTCGGCGGGCGCCACTTCGCTCAAACGCTTCAGCAATGCAGGCGCATAGACGTCGTTGCCCGGCGCGTCGTAGCGCGCGCGGAAGCGCTCGCGGTTCGCCGCGCATTGCTTCCGCCAGGCCTCGCAGGTCGCGCGCGCGCCGGCCAGCGCCTTCAATGCGATTTCCAGGTTGCCCGGCACGGCGATGTCGGCGGTGCGCAGCTTGGAGATCTCGTAGGCGTCGGCATCCAGATGGATCACCCGTGCGAACGGCGCGAACTCGCTCAGCTTGCCGGTGGCGCGATCGTCGAAGCGCGCGCCGACCACGATCAGCAGGTCGCTCTCCTGCACCGCGATGTTCGCCGCGCGGGTGCCGTGCATGCCCAGCATGCCCAGGCACTGCGGATGCTGCGGCGGCAGCGCGCCCAGGCCGCGCAGGGTCAGCACCGTCGGCAGTTGGGCGGCTTCGACGAACTGCCGGAACGGTTCGACCGCATCGGCCAGGGCGATACCGCCACCGGCATAGACCACCGGTTTCTCGGCGCCGGCAATCGCGGCCAGCACCTCGTCCAGCGTCGCGGTCGACGGCGCCGGCGGCGGGCTGACCTTGGCCGGCACGTGCGCGGGCAGCGCGGATGCGTCGGCCAGTTGCACATCCTTGGGCAGATCGATCAGGACCGGGCCGGGACGACCTTCGCGCGCGATGCGGAAGGCTTCGCGCACCACCTCCGGCAGATCCTCGACGCGCCGCACCAGGAAGCTGTGCTTGACGATCGGCAGGGTCAGGCCGAACACGTCCAGTTCCTGGAACGCGTCCGTGCCCAGCAACGGCGTGGCGACCTGGCCGGTCAGGCAGACCATCGGCACCGAATCCAGCATCGCGTCGGCAATGCCGGTGACCAGGTTCGAGGCGCCGGGGCCGGAGGTGGCCACGCACACGCCGACGCGGCCGCTGGCGCGCGCATAGCCGTTGGCGGCCAGCGCCGCGCCCTGTTCGTGGCGGACCAGGATGTGTTTCAGCGACGAATCGACCAGGGCATCGTAGAACGGCATGATCGTGCCGCCGGGATAGCCGAACAGCGTGTCCACGCCTTCGGCTTCCAGGGCCTGCGTCAGCCAGCGCGCGCCATTGACGGGCGTGGCCTGTGCGGTGGTGTCCATGCGGGGGCGTCCTTTGCGGATCGAGGGGGCGCGCGGCTTACGCCGCGCGTTGGGTCCCGGGGGTGGGTTGTGCTGCCGCCTGGCTGTTGAGCCAGACCATCTTGGCGCGCAGCTGGCGGCCGACCTGTTCGATCGGGTGGTCCAGGTCGGCCTGCTTGAACTTCTTGTAGTTCGGCAGGCCCGCTTCGTACTCGGCGACCCAGTTCTTGGTGAACGTGCCGTCCTGGATGTCCTTGAGGACTTCCTTCATGCGCGCCTTGGTGCCGGCATCGATTACCCGCGGGCCGCTGACGTAGTCGCCGTACTGCGCGGTCTCGGAGATGAACTCCAGCATGCGGGTGATGCCGCCTTCGTAGAACAGGTCCACGATCAGTTTCAGCTCATGCAGGACTTCGTAGTACGCGATTTCCGGCTGGTAGCCGGCCTCGACCAGGGTCTCGAAACCGGCCTGCACCAACGCGCTGGCGCCGCCGCACAACACGGCCTGCTCGCCGAACAGATCGGTCTCGGTTTCTTCCTTGAAAGTGGTCTGGATCAGGTTGGCGCGCGCACCGCCCAGGCCGGCGGCATAGGTCAGCGCCAGCTGCTCGGCGCGACCGCTGCGATCCTGGTAGATCGCCCAGATGCATGGCACCCCGCGGCCGATTTCGTATTCGCGGCGCACCAGTGCGCCGGGGCCTTTCGGCGCGACCAGCACCACGTCCAGATCGGCGCGCGGGTCGATCATGCCGAAGTGCACATTCAGGCCGTGCGCGAACAGCAGGCACGCGCCCGGTTTCATGTTCGGCGCGAGCACTTCCTCGTAGAGCTTCTTCTGCACCATGTCCGGGGTCAGCACGGCAACCAGATCGGCCTCGCGCACCGCATCGGCAGGCGCGGCGACCGCGAAGCCATCGGCCTTGGCCTGTACTTCGGTCGGGCCGCCCGGGCGCAGGCCCACCGTCACGTCGAAGCCGGAATCGCGCAGGTTCAGGGCATGCGCGCGGCCTTGGCTGCCATAGCCGACGACGGTGATCCGCGGGTTGGACTGTTCGTTGCTGCTCATGGTGCGACTCCTCGAAGGGTGAACGGAAGGGTGGAAGGTCAGCCGATGCGCGCGCAGGCGGGCCGGCTGGCGAAAGGGGCGGCGGAGCCGTGATCGCACGCGGATCCACCGGCGCTGGCAGCGCGGCAGGTCCGGGTGGTGTGTCGTGCGTTGTTCATGGTTCTGCCCTTACTCCAAAAGAAAAACCCCGCGCCGTTGCCGGTGCGGGGTTTTGTCGAATCCTGGCGTTGGTTGCTTACGCGCCGGCTCGTCCCGCACCTGTTGGCGAGGTAATAAGTACGAGGACGAGAAGCGAAGCGGACGCTCGCACCGCATCGGGCAGGGCGTTCGGTTCGGCGTTCTGGGTGGTGTGGCGCTGCAACATGGAACCGAGAAAAACATGCGTGCGGATGGTGTGTCAAGCAATCGGCACAAATATTTTCATGGCAGTTGCAACGGTTTCACGGGCAACATTTTTGCAGGGCGCCGAGATGAAGAATCGAATCTGGATTCATTGTTTTTGTTGTGGCCGCGAATGCTTGCGGGCCCTGCGTTTGGTTGCGGAGTAGCGTGGCGACGTGGTGCGCGTCCGCGGGTTGCCGACGACGAAGGGGCACCCGATGCGGCGTTTTCCGCGCATGCGATGAATCTGTGTTCAGTGTTTGCAACGGCGGGGATGAGCGTCGATCTGCGCAGAGAGAAGATGTCCGCTGCGCCGGTGCGCTCGCGCCTTCATCCCTATCCCGCTCCCGCAGGCGGAAAGCGGAGACGGTAGCGGGGCACCGGCCGCCGGCCAATGATCCGTCCGGGCAGGTGGGGTTGGCAGCGTGATGCCGGGAGTGTGATCCCACGCTGGGGAGCCAGGACTTCCGGCAGGGCTGGGCCGGCGGTGGCGATGCTAGGGTGGGCGATCGCCCTTCAACGCCCCGGAACGCCATGCTCTCGAGTGCCGCTTCCCGCCCGGTCCGCCGCCTCGCCACCGCCGTCCTGGCCAGCCTGTTCGTGCTGCCCGGCCTCGGCCTGGCTGGCGATCGCATCACCGGGCCCGGCTTTGCCACCCGCTCGGAAGTGATCGCGCCGCATGCGATGGCGGCCACCTCGCAGCCGCTGGCCACGCAGATCGCGCTGGACGTGATGAAGCAGGGCGGCTCGGCCGTCGATGCGGCGATCGCCGCCAACGCCGCACTCGGGTTGATGGAGCCCACCGGCAGCGGTGTCGGCGGCGACCTGTTCGCCATCGTCTGGGACCCGAAGACCCAGAAGCTCTACGGCTACAACGGCTCGGGCCGTTCGCCGAAGTCGCTGACGTTGGCCGAATTCCAGCGGCGCGGGCTGAAGGACATCCCGCCCACCGGGCCGCTGCCGGTGTCGGTGCCTGGCGCGGTCGATGGCTGGTTCGCGCTGCACGAGCGCTTCGGCCGCCGCCCGATGGCCGATAACCTGGCGCCGGCGATCCGCTATGCGCGCGAAGGTCATCCGGTTGCCGAGACCATCGCCTATTACTGGGGTCGCTCGGTGCCGCGGCTGTCGAAGTATCCCGGCTTCAGCGAGCAGTTCACCATCGATGGCCACGCGCCGCGCAAGGGCGAGCTGTGGAAGAACCCGAACCTGGCCGACACCTTGCAGAAGATCGCCGACGGCGGCCGCGATGCGTTCTACAAGGGCGACATCGCGCACACCATCGATGCGTACTTCAAGGCCAATGGTGGCTTCCTCAGCTACGAAGACCTGGCCAGCCACCATGGCCAATGGGTCGAGCCGGTGAGCAGCAATTACCGCGGCTACGACGTGTGGGAGCTGCCGCCGAACAGCCAGGGCATCGCCGCGCTGCAGATCCTCAACATCCTCGAGGGCTATGACTTCTCGAAGATTGCGTTCGGTTCGCCCGAGCACGTGCATCTGTACGTGGAGGCGAAGAAGCTCGCCTTCGCCGACCGCGCGCGTTTCTACGCCGACCCGGCGTTCCAGAAGGCCCCCATCGCCAAGCTGGTGTCCAAGGAATACGCGGCCGAGCGGCGCAAGCTGATTTCGATGGACAAGGCACTGAAGGAAGTCCAGCCGGGCACGCCGAAGCAACTGGAAGAGGGCGACACCATCTACATGACCGTCGCCGATCCGGACGGAATGATGGTGTCTTTGATCCAGTCCAACTATCGCGGCATGGGCAGTGGCATGGCACCGCCGGGGCTGGGCTTCATCCTGCAGGACCGCGGCGAGATGTTCGTGCTGAAGAAGGACCATCCCAATGGCTATGCGCCGGGCAAGCGTCCTTTCCAGACCATCATCCCGGCCTTCGTGACCAAGGATGGCCAGCCATGGCTGAGCTTTGGCGTGATGGGCGGTGCGATGCAGCCGCAGGGCCATGCGCAGATCGTGATGAATCTCGTCGACTTCGGCATGAACCTGCAGGAGGCCGGCGATGCGCCGCGCATCCAGCACGAGGGTTCGACCGAACCGACCGGCCAGGCGACGGCGATGACCGATGGCGGTGAGGTGAACCTGGAGAGCGGGTTTGCCTACGAGACGATCCGCGAACTGATGCGCAAGGGGCACCGCATCGTGTTCGCCGATGGTCCGTACGGTGGCTACCAGGCGATCCTGCGCGACCCGAAGACGGGGGTGTATTACGGTGCCTCGGAGAGTCGTAAGGACGGTCAGGCCGCTGGGTACTGAGGGGCGGGCAAAAAAAGCCGCCGGGGGAGGCCGGCGGCGATGGAGAGAGAGACCAGATTCTTTTAGTGCCATCTGTAGCGCGATCGGCGCGCTGCTGGCGCGGGGGTCGCGCCGCTACTGTGCGCGTTCATGTGTTACCGGGCGATTGAGAAACGGGGCATCCCGGCGTCACGTTTGATTAATCCCAGTAGGCCGCCCGCCGCCGCCAAGGTGGCGCTGCGGCGGGACCGTGCCGATGCCGGGCACCCGGTCCATCCGGGATGCCCGTGCCGGGCCTCCCGGCGATGTGTTCTAATCGCCCCCGAAGCGGGGGTACCCGTGCCGTCGGCACGCGGTTGAGACAGACCCTTCGAACCTGATCCGGTTGATACCGGCGTAGGGAAGCTTCGCAAGACGCCCCGGATGGGCTGGTCCACGGACGACGGCAGCACCGTCCTGGCCTTCCGGTTCGCGTCGAGCGCCGCCGCTTCGTCCCGCCCATTGCCAGGACGAACGTCATGAATGCCCAACCCCAGTCGCTGCTGCAACAGACCGAGCAGCTGTCCGAATCCGTCACCCGCCCGATCCCCGGCTCGCGCAAGATCTTCGTCGCCGGCTCGCGCGCGGACCTGCAGGTCCCGATGCGGGAGATCGTGCTGACCCGTACGCCGACCCTGTTCGGCGGCGAAGAGAATGCGCCGGTCACCGTCTACGACACTTCCGGACCGTATACAGATCCCGATGCACGCATCGACCTTTCCGCCGGTCTGTCCGCGCTGCGCGAGCGCTGGATCGAAGAACGCGGCGACACCGAAAAGCTGCCGGCGCTGAGCTCGGAGTTCGGGCGCGGCAGGGAAACCAATTCGCGCCTGGATGCGGTGCGCTTCCCGGCACGCGCATTGCCGCGTCGCGCGCTGGCCGGTGCCAACGTCACCCAGATGCATTACGCACGCCGCGGCATCGTCACCCCGGAAATGGAATTCGTCGCCATCCGCGAGAACCAGCGCCTGGAAGCGGTTCGCGATGCGGCGCTGCTGGCGCAGCATCCGGGCGAATCGTTCGGCGCGAACATCCCGAAGATCATCACCCCGGAGTTCGTTCGCGACGAGATCGCGCGTGGGCGGGCGATCCTGCCCAACAACATCAACCATCCCGAAAGCGAGCCGATGATCATCGGCCGCAACTTCCTCACCAAGATCAACGCGAACATCGGCAACAGCGCGGTGTCCTCCGGCATCGCCGAAGAGGTGGAGAAGCTGGTGTGGGCGATCCGCTGGGGCGGCGACACCGTGATGGACCTGTCCACCGGCAAGCACATCCACGAGACGCGCGAATGGATCATCCGCAACTCGCCGGTGCCAATTGGAACCGTGCCGATCTACCAGGCGCTGGAGAAGGTCGACGGCCGCGCCGAGGAGCTGACCTGGGAGATCTTCCGCGACACGCTGATCGAGCAGGCCGAGCAGGGTGTGGATTACTTCACCATCCACGCCGGTGTGCTGCTGCGCTACGTGCCGCTGACCGCCAAGCGGGTGACTGGCATCGTCTCGCGCGGCGGCTCGATCCTCGCCAAGTGGTGCCTGGCGCATCACCGGGAGAATTTCCTCTACACGCACTTCGAGGAAATCTGCGAAATCATGAAGGCCTATGACGTGGCCTTTTCGCTCGGCGATGGCCTGCGCCCGGGCTGCATCGCCGATGCCAACGACGCGGCGCAGTTCGGCGAACTCGAGACGCTGGGCGAGCTGACCAAGATCGCGTGGAAGCACGACGTGCAGACCATGATCGAGGGCCCCGGCCACGTGCCGATGCAGCTCATCAAGGAAAACATGGACAAGCAGCTGCGCGAGTGCGGCGAGGCGCCGTTCTACACGCTGGGGCCGCTGACCACCGACATCGCGCCGGGCTATGACCACATCACCAGTGCGATCGGCGCGGCGATGATCGGTTGGTTCGGCACGGCGATGCTGTGCTACGTCACGCCGAAGGAGCATCTCGGCCTGCCGAACCGCCAGGACGTGCGCGACGGCATCATGGCGTATCGCATCGCCGCGCATGCATCGGATCTGGCCAAGGGACATCCGGGCGCGCAGGTGCGCGACAACGCGTTGAGCAAGGCGCGCTTCGAGTTCCGCTGGGAGGACCAGTTCCACCTCGGCCTGGATCCGGAGAAGGCCAAGGAGTTCCACGACGAGACGCTGCCGAAGGATGCGCACAAGCTGGCGCACTTCTGCTCGATGTGCGGGCCGCATTTCTGCTCGATGAAGATCACCCAGGATGTGCGCGAATACGCGGCCGAGCATGGCGTCGATGAAGGCCAGGCGCTGACCGCCGGGATGGAGGCCAAGTCGGCCGAATTCCTGGCCCAGGGCGCCGAGGTCTATCGCCAGTCGTAAGCCGAAGCGGCGGGGTGCGATGTGCCCCGCCGCTTATCTGGAATTCAGAATTCGCCAGCCAAACAAATCGTGACAGTGTCAATCGCGGCGCGATGCAGCATCCGCGTAGCAGGCGCCGCCGCAGCAACGAAACGACTGGGAAAGGCGGCTTTCGCTTGTTCTCACATCGATGAACGGCAGATAAAAAAATCGCGCCAGAGGCGCGAAGTGTGTAGCGGATTATGAGATTTCGTCGGCGGAGAGAGAGCCTGATGCGTGACTTCCCACCTAAGGGAAGTAACGTGGCGCTAGGTTAAGATTTATCTCATCTCTCCTGCCTGACCGATTCGGTTGTCCGGCTTTGCGGAATGTGGCGATTGGCCTCGTTCCTGCACGGATGCACCTGCGCGCCCGCCTATTCCCATGCCATCGCCCACTACCAGAACGGCGTCGCCCGAGCGGCTGCGGATCGGCAAGTGCGTGGTCGACATCGCCTCGCGCGAAGTGCATGCGCCCGGCGCGCGGCGGCCGATGCGGCTGACGCCCAAGGCGATGGCGGTGTTGCGTGTGCTGGCCGAACAGCCCGGCCAGGTGGTATCGCGCGAACAGTTGTTGGCCGAGGTCTGGCCCGATACGTTGCCGACCAACGATGTGGTCACCCAGGCCATCACCCAGCTGCGCAAGGCACTCGCGCATGGCGACGATGATGCCGGCCGCGCGGGTGGCATCGAGACCATTGCCAAGACCGGCTACCGCTTGCTGGCGACCGTGCAATGGGAAGCTGGGCCGGACAACGCGCCCACGATGCCGTCGGCAACGGCCGCCGAGGCTGTGCCGCCATCGATGCCGGCGCCGCCTGTGGAAGAAGCCGAGCCGGCCATCGCGGCGCCGTCGCCATCGGCGCGCGCAACTGCAAACCGCGGGCGCGGGCGGCTGCAGCCGTGGTTGACGCTGGGGTTGATGCTGCTGGCGCTGCTGTGCGGTGCGATCGGTGCGCTGCTGTGGTTCGCGCAGCAGAGTCGGCAAGGTGTGCTGGCCGGCGAAGGCGGCGACGAACGGGTGGTCGGCATGCCGCGGCTGCCGTATCGGCTGATCACCGCCGGCGGCGGTTTCGACCTGACCCCGACGCTTTCGCCGGATGGCTCGATGGTCGCGTATGCCTCGCTGTCCAATGACCGGAGCGGCACCTCCATCCTGATCAAGACGACCGACTCGGCCGCGCCGCGCCGCCTGGGGCGTCCTGGGCCTGCCGAGTCCGACCGGCTGCCGGCATGGTCCAGCGACGGCCGTGAGATCGCTTTCGCGCGCGAGGGTGCGGGCGGCAGTTGCCGGGTGATGGTCGCCGCCGCCAATGGCGAAGCCAACGAACGCGAAGTCGCACGTTGCGATTACACGGACTTGCTCAGCTTCAGCTGGGTGCCGCAGCGCCGTGCGCTGCTGTTCGGGTCGATGACCGGCGGCAATGCCAGCGGCGGCATCCGCGAACTGGATCTGGAGAGTGGGCGATGGCACGACCTGGCCTACAACAGCAGCCCGGTCGATTTCGACTACCTGCCGCGCTATTCGCCGGACGGGCGCTGGATCGTGTTCGTGCGCAATCCGCAGATGGGCGACCTGTGGCGGATGCCGGCCGAGGGCGGCCAGGCCGAAGCATTGACGCGAGAGAGTGCTGAGATCCGCGGTTGGGACTGGCTGCCGGACAGCAGCGGGTTGGTGTTCGGTCGGCGCGTGGACAGCCAGTCGCGGTTGTACCGCCTGGATCTTGAGCGCTTGCGTCTGCACGACTTGAATCTGAGCGATGCCGAATCGCCGACCGTCGCGATGGCGACCGGCAAGCTGGCTTTCGTGCAGCGCCGGCCGCATTACGGGCTGTACCGGGTGCAACGCGACAATGCGCGCGGCGGTTACGCGCGTACGCGCCTGTTTGCATCCAACGGGCGCGACGCGCAACCGATGGTGTCGCCGGATGGCCGGCAGTTGGTATTCAATTCGGACCGCTCGGGCGAGTACGCCATGTGGTGGGCCGAGCTGGCGCGTCCGGAGTCACTGCATCCGATAGAGGGCCTGCTGCCGGAGACAAGGCAGCCGGCGGATTGGTCGGCGCAGTCCAATTCGCTGCTGGTGATCGGCCGCAATGAGCAGGGCCAGCCGCTGCTGTACGAGGTCCAGCCGGCCGAAGGCCGCGCGAGCGTACTGGCGGCGCCGGTCGGCCGACCTTTGCAGGGGCTGTACAGCGACGATGCCTCCCGCCTTTTCGTGCTCTCCGGCGAGGACAGCGGCGGCGCCAGCCTGGTGCTGTACGACCGATCGAGCAAGCCATGGCGGGCCCTGGCGCGGCTGGACGATGTCTCGCAGGCGCGCTTCGACCACCAGGCCGGCGCGGTGGTGTTCACCCGCTTCTCGGATGTCGGCCTATGGCGGATCGATGCGGATCTGGACCCGGCCTCGCTGAGCCAGCTGGACGATGCATCTCCGTCGCGGTGGCGCTACCGCAGCTGGGCGCTGGCCGGGCAGGGCCAGGTCTACGCACTGTCGTCGACCCCGACCTGCTCGACCCTGGGCGCGCGCCTGGGTGTAGCGGCGGCCACGCACGCCGACTGCATCGCCGCCGATCGCTTCAGCACCGTCAACGGGTTCAGCATCGCTGCAGACGATGGCGCCATTTACCTGCCCCTGGCGGACACCGATGGTGCCGGCATCGGCTTCATGGACCTGCCCAAGCGCGAGCCGTCGTTCCTCGGCGTGCTGCCCAAGTTGTTGTCCCAGCACATAAAACCGTCTTCGTAAGTTCTTCGTCGGCGGCTTCGTGGCGATTTCGTCGCGACTTCGTGCAAACGTCCTGACTGCGCCCACGATCGGCAAAACAATCCGCCCACTTTGGCAAACAGGGTGGCTGGAATGAGTCAGGCAATGATCGCCGACCGTGGCGTCTCGATCGCACTGGAACACGAGGGCGAGCTGTCCGGCAGCGGCTGCATGGTGGCCGCCCGCCTGGGCAGCGTGCGGGCGGCGGCGGGCCTGTTCACGATCTGGGTGCAGCTGCGCGGCCGCTCCTGGGTGGAATCCAAGGAAGGCAAGTTCCGGCTGCGGGCCGGCAGTTGGATCGCCTTCGACCGCGATTCCCGCCCTACTGTGCAGGCTGACCGCAACGGCCTGTGCATCGGCGTTGGCCTGGATGGCGCCAGCCTGCAGGCGCTGGTCGAACTGACCGACAGTGCGCTATACCCCGGACGCAACCAGCTCAGCCGTGCCGAGCTGCGGGTCGCGCTGCGGTTGTGGCGCAACGCCGCGCACGCCGGCGATGCGATCGGCGCGCGGCCGATGCTATTGCACCTGGCGGCGATGCAGCACGACTTCGCACAGCAGGAACAGCGTTGCCCGGGGCGCTCGCGCAGTCGCCGGCGCCAGGTCTTCGGCCGCATGCAGCGCGCGCGTCTGTACCTGGAAGGCAATAGCGACCGCGTCGTGCGGGTGGCCGAGCTGGCGCAGCTGACCAACTTCTCCAGCTGGTATGTGTCCAAGACGTTCCAGAGTCTGTACGAGGAAAGCCCGCAGGCATTGTCGGCACGCCTGCGGCTGGAGCGCGCCGCCGATCTGCTGCGCGACACCTCGATGATGATCGGCGAGGTCGCCGCGGCCAGCGGTTTCGACAACTGCTGCAGTTTCGCCCGGGCATTTCGGGCGCGCTTCGGCGTGTCCGCGTCGCACTATCGCGACCAGACCGCAGTGCCGCCAGATTCGGCAAAGTCAGGCGGCATGCGGCGCAAAGCGGGTGCCTTCACACGGTCGTAATTTGCTGGGGGCGTTTAACACGCCACTAACGACCTTTGGAGAGATTGATGAACCTTCGCACTCCCGCCGTGCGGGTGGGCCTGCTGCCCGCCAGCATCGCGATCGCGTTGACGCCGGCTTTCGCCAGCGCACAAGAGCAGTCGGCTGACCAGAACACCACCACCCTCGATCGCATCGAGATCACCGGCTCGCGCATCCGCGGCGCCGACGTCGAGACCCAGCAGCCGATCATCACGCTGGATCGTCAGGCGCTGGAGCGGCAGGGCTACACGTCGGTTGCCGACGTTCTGCAGAACCTGACCTCGGCCGGTTCGCCGGCGATCTCGCGCGCCGATGCGCTGGCTTCCGGCGAAGACGTCGGCGGCTATTACATCGACATCCGCAACCTGGGCGCCGAGCGCACCCTGGTGCTGATGAACGGCAAGCGCCTGGGTGCCACCACCTCCGGCCTGCAGGACCTCAGCCAGATCCCGTTCGCGGCGATCGAGCGCATCGAGATCCTGAAGGACGGCGCCTCGTCGATCTACGGTTCCGACGCGATCGCCGGCGTGGTCAACATCATCACCCGCAAGCGCTTCGACGGCGCCGAGGCCAGCGTCCAGTACGGCCAGTACAGCCAGGGCGACGGTGACACCAACCAGTACTCGCTGACCATCGGCTCGCAGGGCGAGCGTGGCGGCGTGACGCTGTCGGCCGAATACAACAAGCAGGATCCGGTGTTCGCCAAGGACCGTTGGTTCAGCCGCGACGGTTCGCTGGGCCCGAACAGCAGCCCGAGCAACTGGAGCCCGCTGAGCCAGAACGGCAGCTGGTGCGATCCGCGCCTCTACAACAACTGCCTGCAGGACGAAGACGGCGAGCCGGCACCGGTGTGGAGCACCCTGACCCGCGGCGGCAACCCGCTGAACCCGGCGGACTTCCACCCGATCACCCCGGACGAGTACGCCAACGGCAACGAGCAGATGATGCTGCAGACCGGCATCGAGCGTAAGTCGGTCTATGTCAACGCGAACTACGATCTGACCGACGCGATCACGTTCAACGCCGACATTCTGTACAACGAGCGCAACACCGATCAGCAGATCGCCGGTTATCCGTACCAGTCGCAGGCCTTCGGCACCCCGCTGTCGGCCGACTCGGCGTTCAACCCGATCGGGCAGGACATCGAGTTCCGCCGCCGTCTGTGGGAAGTGCCGCGCACCACCGAGAGCAACCTCAAGACCCTGCGTTTTGCCCCGACCGTCAGCGGCTTCTTCCAGGTCGGCGACCACACCTGGGATTGGGATGTCGGCGCGCTGTGGAATCGCAACGACGTCACCAAGACCAGCCATGGCGACATGAGCCTGATCGCTGCGCAGCAGGCCCTGGGCCCGTCGTTCATCAACGGCGATGGCATTGCCCAGTGCGGTACCGCCGCCCAGTCGGTTCCGCTGGATTCTTGCCGCCCGTGGAACCCGCTGCTGCCGTACGGCGTGGCTGGCGCCGGCTCGCTGGCCGATCCGGCCACGCAGAACTTCCTGTTCCCGTACTACACCGATACCGGCCGCACCAAGACCACCAGCTACACCGCCAACCTGTCGGGCAGCATCGTCACGCTGCCGGCCGGTGACCTGGGCGTAGCCGTCGGTGTCGAGCACCGCGAAGAGGAAGGCCGCTTTGTGCCGGACGCGTTCAACCAGTCCGGCCAGAGCACCGGCCTGGCGGCGACCACCACCGAAGGCAAGTACGAACTGGACGAGGTCTACCTCGAACTGAACGTGCCGATCCTGTCGGACCTGCCGTTCGCCAAGGAACTGACCGTCAACGTCGCTAGCCGTTACTCGGATTACGACAACTTCGGCGACACCACCAACTCGAAGTTCGGCTTCGTGTGGCGTCCGATCGAAGAGTTGCTGGTCCGCGGCACCTATGCCGAGGGCTTCCGCGCTCCGTCGATCAGCGACCTGTACGGTGGCACCGGCAGCTCGTTCGAGTCGTACATCGACCCGTGCGGCGTCGGCGCTCCGGGTAGCGTTGCCGGCAATGCTGCCTGCACCGCGGCTGGCGTGCGTCCGGACTTCGTGCAGCTGGGCCAGGGCCTGACCCCGTGCTCGTCGTTCCCCTGCGCGACCCCGGACCAGTTCATCAACGGTTCCAACCCGAACCTGCTGCCGGAGAAGTCCAAGAGCAAGACCGCCGGTATCGTGTGGAGCCCGCGTTGGGTCGAGGGCCTGGACCTGTCGGTCGACTGGTACAGCTACAAGATCACCGACGCGATCATCTCCGACAGCGTGGACCGCATCCTGCGTGACTGCTACGTGCTGGGTAACTCCGAGCGCTGCGCCGGCATCGTGCGTGCGCCGGACGGCCACATCACCCAGATGTTCTACGGCCTGGCCAACCTCGGTGAGCTGGAGACCGAGGGTTACGACATCGGCGTGAAGTACCGTCTGCCGGAACTGGGCATCGGTCAGTTCTCGCTCGACTGGCAGACCAGCTACGTCAGCAAGTACGACGAAGCCGGCCAGAACTCCGCCGGTGAGAACATCACCATCGGTCGTGTCGGCGAGGCGGGCATCTTCCGCGTGCGTTCGAACGTGGGCGTGAACTGGGAGTACGGCGATTTCGCTGCCTCGTACAACCTGCGCTACTACTCGGGCATGAAGGAAGGCTGCATCACCGACGAAGCCGGCTGGTGCGACGCTCCGGACCACATCGCCAACGGCGAGTCGGATCCGCTGCGTCACACTGGTTCGAACACCTTCCACGACCTGCAGGTCAGCTGGAAGGCACCGTGGAACGCGACGATCGCGCTGGGTGCGAACAATGTGTTCGACCACAAGGGTCCGCTGATGTACTCGGCCCCGAACAGCGACTTCGCCTACTACGGCGGTTTCGACATTGGCCGCTACATCTACGCCAAGTACACCCAGCGCTTCTGATCATCGAAGCAGGGTAAGTGACACGAGGCGGGCCGAAAGGCCCGCCTTTTTTGTGGGCGTTCTCCCATTGGCGAGGGGGCCGTCGGGTTCTGCGGCATTGCTGGGAGGGGGTTTGTTGAGGGGCGCGCTTGCTGTGGGCGGATGTTTGTGTCGGCTTACGGTAGGGGCACCGCCCTGACGGGAGGGGCTTTGAGTGTCAGTCTTCGTTCGAGGCGTGCCGGAAAGATCTTCACTGTAGGAGCGGCTTCAGCCGCGACCGCGGGATCCTGCGGTCGCGGCTGAAGCCGCTCCTACATGAAAGAGCTTATCGAAGCCTGTTTCCTGCAGATGGCGGTAACGGCAGGGCGGTGCCCACACCGGAAGCCGACCAAACAAACCGCCCGCAGCACGCGCGCCCCTCAACAAACCCCATCTCCTGCAAGCCACAGAAACTCGGCACCCAGGCAGTGAGAGAAGAATTCTCCTGGCTGCGTCCGGGCAAAAAGAAGGCCCGCTTGCGCGGGCCTCGTCGAACCGTTCTCGTCGAACCGTTGTGGCCAGCGATGGCCTCAGCTTTCGGCCACCAATCCGGTCAGCGTCTCGGCCTGGTCGCGCCAGGCCGGCAGGCGCGAGAGCACGCCGACCTTGGCCAGGTATTCCTCGTCCACCGGCTCGCCCGCCGCCAGCGCGGTGGCGACATGGACCGCACCGGTAACCCAGAAACTGCGCGTGCTCGAACGTTGCGGCTGGCGCTGGAACGCCACCGCCTCGATGATCGGCATCGGCAGGCCCCACAGGCCCAGCAGGTAGGCGCCCGCCTCCGCGTGGCCGGGACGATCGTCGACTGGCGACTCGGCATCGCGTTCATTGCGCACGCCCGGCAGCAGCAGGCCGATGTCGGCCAGCAGCGAGGCGGTGGCGCCCAGTTCGGCGCTGGACTGCGGCAGCATCTTGGCGGCCAGGCGCGAGGACAGCAGTGCGCGGCGCTGCATCGCGTTGCGCTCGGCGGACGAGACCGCCGGCACCGAGAACACTTCGCTGGCCAGCACCAGATCGCGCAGCGTGGCCACGCCCAGGCGGGTCACCGCGGCGCGCAGGTCGGTGATCGTGCGGCCACCGGAAAAGAACGCCGAGTTGCATAGCTGCAGCACTTTGGCCGCGATCGCCGGATCGGCGGCGACCAGCTTGGCGATATCGCCCGCGTCGCTGTCCTCGTCCTCTTCCAGCGCGTGCATCAGGCTCAGGTACAGATGGGGCGGCGAGGGCAGCTTCTCGATCCGGCCGATGGCCGAACGCAGGCGCGGGTTGTCCAGCAGCTCGCGCAGCTCTTCCAGGCTGGTGACCGCCTCCAGCAGCACCTCCGGCGCCAGCGGCAGCGGCAGGAAACGATGCGCCACGCCGATGATGCGCGCCGGGGGCGAGCGCTGGCCGTCATCGGCGGCGATCAGCGCGATGCGGATCGTCTCCGGGCGCAGCGTGCGGATCTGGCCCAGCAGTGTGGCCGCGGTGAGATCCGGCAGCACCGGCGCCACGATCACGACGTCGATCGTCGATTGCGCAGCGGTGGCGATGGCGGTGTTGCCATCCGGAACCTGGTGCACCTGGAACTCGTCGCCCAGGTCGCTCAGATAATCGACCAGCTCCGACGGCAGGCTGGCTTCGTCGCCGACAAACAGAATACGCAAGGCACTTCCCCAATAACGCCCACTACACCCCAGGAGGGAGCCGGCGCACGGCGCGGCTCCGAGTCCTTCGCAATGTACTGCAGCGATGGCGGCTGGTCACCGCCATCACTTTCGAAACGTGAACGTGATCTCCGTGCGGCGGCGCGAACCGCCGCCGAGCCGCCTGTTCAGGCGTTGTCGGACGAGTAGCGCGCGACCGAGTCGAGCAGGATCTGCTTGGCCTCGGCGGCATTGCCCCAGCCGTCGAGCTTGACCCACTTGCCTTTCTCCAGGTCCTTGTAGTGCTCGAAGAAGTGGCCGATGCGCTCCAGCCAGTGGCTGGACACCTGGTTGATGTCTTCGATGTGCTCGTAGCCGGAGAAGATCTTGGCGATCGGCACCGCGAGCAGCTTCTCGTCGCTGCCGGCCTCGTCGCTCATGCGCAGCACGCCGACCGGGCGGCAGCGCACCACCGAGCCCGGCACCAGCGGCAGCGGCAGCACGACCAGCACGTCGGCCGGGTCGCCATCGCCGCACAGCGTGTTGGGGACGTAGCCGTAGTTGCAGGGATAGCGCATCGGGGTGGACAGGATGCGGTCGACGAAGATCGCGCCGCTGGCCTTGTCGACTTCGTACTTGACCGGCTCGGAATCCTTCGGAATCTCGATGACGACGTTGATTTCTTCCGGCAGGTTCTTGCCGGCGGTGACCAGTTCCAGGCCCATGCGTGCTCCGAGGCGGTGAGGTGATGTGAGAACCGCGAATTCTACGCCTTCGGCTGCTGCGCTGCAGCGAGGATGGGGTTTGCCGACCCGCCGGACCGGCCGCTTCCGGCGCCAATCCGGCAGCCCACCCGATGGTCGCGGCCGGTCGCGGCGGCGACCATGCCAGTCCCCGATGCGCAAGGAGCGTGCATGAACAGGAACAAGCCTGAAAACACCGCCTACGGCCGTTCGGATGGCCGAACCGCAAGCGCCGTCGGGCGCCGGGCGATCGCCGTCGCCCTGGCGGCGCTGCTGGCCCTGGCCGGCGCCGGTGACGCCGCGGCGACGGCGCGCTACGCCGACGTGATCGATCATCCGGACGGCGGGGGCGGCTGGGAGGCGTTCGGCGATCTGGAACGCCGGCTGGAACATGACTTCGACCAGATCTGCGGCGACACTTTTTGCGAGGGTGACTACAGCGATTACCAGCCCTTGCGGCTGCGTTGTTCGGTGAACATTGCGAGCGAGGCGATGAAGCGCTGCCTGTGGACCTTCGCGGCCAGCGAGATCACTGCCGACCCGGCCACCGGGCGCCTGCGCGTGGATACCCGCACGTGGAGCTGCCCGATCGCGTTGCCGGCCGGAATGACACTGCGGGAATTCATGGCGGCCCTGTCCGGGCCTTCGCCCCTGTTCGATCCATTGCCGCGGGGCGGGGCGCCGCTGTACGAGAACCTCATCGATTGCCTGTGAAGGCCCGGGCCGGCCCCGGCATCGCCCGGGGCCGGCCTGGCGGTTACAGCAGCGGCACCAGCAGCAGGGCGACGATGTTGATGATCTTGATCAGCGGATTGATGGCCGGGCCCGCGGTGTCCTTGTAGGGGTCGCCGACGGTGTCGCCGGTCACCGCGGCCTTGTGGGCCTCGCTGCCCTTGCCGCCGAAATGGCCGTCCTCGATGTACTTCTTGGCGTTGTCCCAGGCGCCGCCGCCGGTGGTCATCGAGATCGCCACGAACAGGCCGGTGACGATCGTGCCGATCAACAGGCCGCCGAGCGCGCGCGGACCCAGCACCAGGCCGACCACGATCGGCACCGCCACCGGCAGCAGCGAGGGCAGGATCATTTCCTTGATGGCCGAGCGGGTCAGCATGTCGACCGCGCGGTCGTACTGCGGCTTGGCGGTGCCTTGCATGATGCCGGGGATCTCGCGGAACTGGCGGCGGACTTCCTCCACCACCGCGCCAGCGGCGCGACCGACCGCTTCCATGGCCATCGCGCCGAACAGGTAGGGGATCAGGCCGCCGATGAGCAGGCCGATGATGACCGTGTGGTCGGACAGGTCGAAGGTGAACACCTCGTTCGGGTGCGCGGCCTGCAGGTTGTGCGTGTAGTCGGCGAACAGCACCAGCGCGGCCAACGCCGCCGAACCGATCGCATAGCCCTTGGTCACCGCCTTGGTGGTGTTGCCGACCGCGTCGAGCGGATCGGTCACCGCGCGTACTTCCGGCGGCAATTCGGCCATTTCGGCGATGCCGCCGGCATTGTCGGTGATCGGTCCGTAGGCATCGAGCGCGACGATCATGCCGGCCATCGACAGCATCGCGGTGGCGGCGATGGCGATGCCGTACAGGCCGCCGAAGTGGAATGCGCCCCAGATCGCCGCGCATACCGCGACCACCGGCAGTGCGGTGGATTTCATCGACACGCCGAGGCCGGCGATGATGTTGGTGCCATGGCCGGTAGTGCTTGCCTGGGCCACGTGCTGCACCGGCTTGTAGTCGGTGCCGGTGTAGTACTCGGTGATCCACACGATCAGGCCGGTCAGCACCAGGCCGATCAGCGCGCAGACGTAGATTGCGTTGGCGCCGTGGGTGTTCTCGGCCATCAAGGCACGGGTGATCGGCCAGAACGCGATCGCGGCCAGTACGCCGGAGACGATCACGCCTTTGTACAGCGCACCCATGATCGAGCCGCCGGTCTTGGTCTTGACGAAGGTCGCACCGATGATCGAAGCGACGATGGACACCCCACCCAGCACCAGCGGGTACAGCACGGCGTGCGGGCCGACCTCGGCGATCATCAGGCCGCCCAGCAGCATCGTGGCGATCACCGTGACCGCGTAGGTTTCGAACAGGTCCGCCGCCATGCCGGCGCAGTCGCCAACGTTGTCGCCGACGTTGTCCGCGATCACCGCGGGGTTGCGCGGATCATCCTCGGGAATACCGGCTTCGACCTTGCCCACCAGATCGGCGCCGACATCGGCGCCCTTGGTGAAGATGCCGCCGCCCAGGCGCGCGAAGATCGAGATCAGCGACGAGCCGAAGGCCAGGCCGACCAAGGCGTGCAGGTTCTGCTCCAGCGGCAGCCCCAGGCGCTGCAGCACCGCGTAGTAGCCGGCCACCCCGAGCAGTCCCAGTCCCACCACCAGCATGCCGGTGATCGCGCCGCCGCGGAATGCCACGTCCATGGCCTTGCTCAGGCCATGACGCGCGGCTTCGGCAGTGCGCACGTTGGCGCGCACCGACACGTTCATGCCGATGTAGCCGGCCAAGCCGGACAGCACCGAGCCGATCGCGAATCCCAGCGCGGTGTACCAGTTCAGGAACAGCCCCACCAGCACGAACAACACGACGCCGGCAATGGCAATGGTGAAGTATTGCCGGTTGAGGTAGGCGCGGGCGCCTTCCTGGATGGCGGCGGCGATCTCCTGCATTCGCTCGTTGCCCGCTGGCTGCGCCAGGACCCAGCGCGCGGACACGATGCCGTAGAGGATCGCCAACAGTGCACAGCCCAACGCCAGCGCCAACCCGTATTGTTCCAGCATGACCCCTCCCAAGGTGGATGGATATCGCCCGGTGCAGGCACGAACAGGGAGGGTGCGGATCGAGCGCCAAGCGGACCACGGGAACGTTACTGGCCGCCTGGCCGCAAGCGCACGTCGCGATGTTCGAACTGCCCTGGATCTGGGTTCGAGTATGCCCGCCGGTCGTCGGGGCCGCCAGCCGCACCGCGGCAAGACGGCGCGCGCACCGTCCATCCCACGACGACATGGGCAACTCGGCGGGTCCGTTCCGCCGAATCGCCAGGGGCTGCCGGCTTTGTCGCGATGTTCAGTGGCAGCGTGACAGCCTGCCCACTTTCGCGACCTCGGAGTGAGTCCATGAACTCGAAGCTGCTGTTGTTGGGAGGCTTGATGGCGGTGGGTGTGCAGGCACTGGCCGCCGAGCCGGTGCCGGAGCGGCAACGTCCGGTGGGGGCTGCGCAGGCGGTGGGCGTGGTGCACACGTTGCGACAGATTCCGGAAGCCTGTGCGCGCCTGGAAGGCGTGTTCACCGGCCAGGCGGCAGAGCCTTATCGCTTTTCCGTGGTCCGCATCAGCCCCACCTGCCAGCCGCGCGCACGCTTCGTCGACTACGCCAAGGCCGCGCCCAGCGAGGCCGCCGGCTGGAAGCTCAACGACGTCATCCGCGTGCCCAATGCCGGTTGCCCAGGCCAACAGGCGACGGTGAAGGTCTGGCACAAGGCGGCCGACAACCAGCCGCCCAAACTCGATGGGCAGGGCCAGTCGCGCATCTATCTGGAAGAAGCCAAGCAGCAGGCGGCGAGCGGCCAGATGGCGCAGGTGGCGATGTTCGCCGCGCAGCTGCAGGTCGAGGGCGCCTGCCACTGAACCGCCATGCCGCACCGCAGCCAGTGATGGGCTGCGGTGCGGGAATTACCTCAGTGCGAGACCGGAGAAGCGGCTGGCGCTGAGGTGGAGGCAGGCGCGTCCGCCTTAGGCGAGGTTCCATCCGATTGTGCCGCCGGGGCTGCGGTGCCTTCGGCATCGGCAGCTGATGCATCGGTGCCGGCTGGCGTTGCGCCACCCGGCAACTGCAGCGGCTCGCTCAGCTCGGCAGTGAGTGCCGGAATCGAGGCATCCGGAATGCGAAACTGTTCGCGCGCCAGCAACTGGACGCAGCGTGCGCCCAGCGACGCCAGCGCATGCTTGAGCAGGCGAGCGCCATCGGCATGCAGCGCTTCACGGCTGGGGCGAGGTGAGTCTTTCTGCGTGTTGGCATTGCAGGCCAGAGTGGAGACGGGTTTACCTGTCGCGGTCTCCACCAGCTGTACCTGCACGCTGTAACCGATCCAGTACTCGCTCCACTGAGTGGGGAAATACCCGTACTGCCACCCTCCTGAGCGCACATCGAGCACGTAGTCTGCATCGCGATGCAGTGCTGCCAGCTCCGCCGGCCGCTTGGTGTCGACGGTTTGCATATCCACGGGCAGGAAAGTGGCCCCGTATGTGCTTGCGAGCAAGTTGGTGAGCGACTGGCGCAGTTCGACCGCCGGATCGGGAATGTCGTTCTCCTTGACCAGCTGGTTGCCGGCCGAGGCCATTGCCGCAGCGCCGAACAGCGCGAAGCTGGCCTTGCCTGCGGTCATGGCGATGAAGTCAGGCTTGTCATGCACGGTCAGGGCGATGCGCTTGTCCCGCAGTTGCGTTGCGGCATCGGCCGAGAGCGGCATCGGCTTGTCCTTGGCCCACGCGGACAGCGTGCACAGCAGTAGTGCTGCCGCACAGATTGCGTTCTTCATATTGTCCCCTGTCATGAGCCGCGCGCCGGTAGCGCACGGCGAGCCGGCCGCGTCGTCGACGCGCCCCACCGGCGAGGACAAGCTTGAAGGTCAGCCCTCCCAGGCGTCCAGCTTCTTCTTCACCGCCACGTTCTTCAGCGTCACGTACTTGGGCAGGCCGTCGCTGCCGTAGGGCAGCGGTGCTTCGCCGCGGATCAGCGGCTGCAGATAGCGGCGCGCGCGCTCGGTGATGCCATAGCCGTCCTTGCGGATGAAGCCGGCCGGCATCTTCTTCTCGTGGTTGGCGATCTTTGCCAACGGCGCCGGCTCGATCTTCCAGCGGTACGGCGCATCGCTGCTGCGCACGATCACCGGCATCACCGCGTTGCGGCCCTCCAGCGCGTAACGCACCGCCGCCTTGCCGACCGCCTGCGCCTGCTCCCAGTCGGTGCGCGAGGCCAGGTGCCGGGCCGAGCGCTGCAGATAGTCCGGCAGCGTCCAGTGCACCTTGTAGCCGAGCTCCTGCTTGACCTTGCCGGCCAGGTACGCGGCCACGCCGCCCAACTGGGTGTGGCCGAAGGAATCCTTGCTGCCACCGGCGTCGGCGACGAACTGGCCGTCCGCGTTCTGGATGCCTTCGCTGGCGACCACCACGCACCAGCCCACCCGTTCGACGACCTGGCGCACCCGCGCCAGGAACTCGGCCTCCGCGTAGGGGCGTTCGGGCAGCAGGATGATCTGCGGGGCGTCGTCCGGCGACTCCCCGGCCAGCCCTGCCGCGGCCGCCAGCCAGCCGGCGTGGCGGCCCATCGCCTCGTAGACGAATACCTTGGTCGAGGTGTCGGCCATCGCCGCCACGTCGAGCGCGGCCTCGCGCACCGACACCGCCGTGTACTTGGCCGCCGAGCCGAAGCCGGGGCAGGCATCGGTGACCGCCAGGTCGTTGTCGATGGTCTTGGGTACGCCGATGCAATGCAGCGGGTAGCCGAAGGCCTGCGCCAGCTGCGAGACCTTCAGCGCGGTATCGGCCGAATCGTTGCCGCCGTTGTAGAGGAAGTAGCGCACGTCGTGGGCGCGCAGTACATCAAGCAGGCGTTCGTACTTGCCGCGGTCGGCCTCCAGCGACTTGAGCTTGTAGCGGCAGGAGCCGAACGCGCCGCCGGGCGTATGGGCGAGCGCGCGGATCGTCGCGGCCGATTCGCGGCGGGTGTCGATGAGGTCTTCGCGCAGCGCGCCGAGGATGCCGTTGCGGGCGGCCAGGACGGTGACTTTGCGCGCGCGCGCCTCGGCGATCACGGCGGCGGCGGTGGCGTTGATGACGGCGGTGACGCCGCCGGATTGTGCGTACAGCAAGGTGCCTTGGGGCATGACGGCGGGTCTCCTGGGGGCCGGGACATTGCGGGGACATTACCCGGATGCGGTAAGCTGAGCGTATTGCGGTGCAGCGCGAGTTGCGCGTCAACCGCCCCGAATTCCCTATCTGGAGTGACACGATGCGACTGGTTCTGTTGGGACCGCCCGGTTCGGGCAAGGGCACCCAGGCGTCCCGACTGAAGGACAAACTCCGCATCCCGCACATCTCGACCGGCGACCTGCTGCGCGCCGAAGTGGCCGCCGCCACGCCGCTGGGCGTGCAGGCCAAGGAAGTGATGGCCCGTGGCGACCTGGTGTCCGACGAGATCCTGCTCGGCATGCTCGAATCGCGCCTCGGCCAGCCGGACGTCGCCAACGGTTTCATCCTCGACGGCTACCCGCGCAACCTGGCCCAGGCCGGTGCGCTGGACGGCCTGCTCGCCAAGCTCGGCCAGCCGCTCGATGCGGTGGTGCAGCTGGACGTGGCCACCGACCTGCTGGTCGAGCGCATCGCCGGCCGCGCCAAGGCCGAGGGTCGCGAGGACGACAACCCCGAATCGGTCCGCAAGCGCCTGCAGGTCTACAACGACTCGACCGCGCCGGTGATCGGCTTCTACGCCGACCGCGGGACGCTGGCGCGGGTGGACGGCGTCGGCAGCCTGGACGAGGTCCTGGCCCGCATCAGCGACGCGCTGCCGCGCTGAGCGCCGCCGGCCTGCCGCGCTTTGCGGCGGGCATCGCGGGCGGATCCCTCGCCAGGCCCGCTCCGGCGAGGGAGTCCGCGGACACGCGGTCCAGCTGCGTCCCAATGAAAAAGCCCCGGCCCGCCAAAGGCAGACCGGGGTCCTGATTTCAAATAAGTACCAGCGGTCAGGCTTGCTCAAAGCCCCACAACATGAGCTCCCTGGGGATTGGCCTCTTGGGGAGTAGGACCAGATGGGATGCTGTGGCTGGTTCAGTATTGTGACTTTACGGTTCAGGTGCGGATATCGGGAAGTTCCCGACAGGCTGTGATGGCGGCCCCGACACCTGGTCCGCCAGCCGCGTGCGGCTCCCGCTGGGCCGGGCGATCGGAGACAATCCCGGGATGAGCAAGATCCATATCCTCGGCATCGCCGGGACTTTCATGGGCGGTGTGGCCGCCCTGGCACGCGAACTGGGGCATGCGGTCGAAGGCAGCGACCAGGCGATCTACCCGCCGATGTCCACCCAGTTGGAAAACCTCGGCATCGCCCTGGCCCAGGGCTACACGGCGGCGAATATCAGTGATGGTTGCGACCAGGTCGTGGTCGGCAACGCGCTGTCGCGCGGCAACCCGGCGGTGGAGTGGGTCCTGGACCAGGGCCTACGCTACACCTCCGGGGCGCAGTGGCTGGCCGAGCACGTGCTGCCCGGTCGCGACACCCTGGCGGTGGCCGGCACCCATGGCAAGACCACCACCACCACCATCCTGACCTGGTTGCTGGAAGCGGCGGGCCGCAGTCCGGGCTTCCTGATCGGCGGCGTGGCCGAGGACTTCGGCGTGTCGGCGCGGTTGGGCAAGGGCCGCGAATTCGTGGTCGAGGCCGACGAATACGACACCGCGTTCTTCGACAAGCGCAGCAAGTTCGTCCATTACCGGCCGAAGATCGCCATCCTCAACAATCTCGAATACGACCACGCCGACATCTTCCCCGACGTGGCGGCGATCCAGCGCCAGTTCCACCACCTGGTGCGCACCGTGCCCGGCAATGGCCGGCTGATCGTCAATGGCGAGGATGCGCGGCTGGCCGAGGTGCTGGCGATGGGCTGCTGGACGCCGGTCGAGCGATTTGGCCTGGATCCGGCGCTGGAATGGAGCGCGCGCCTGCTGGCGGCCGATGGCAGCCGGTTCGCGGTGCTGCATCGTGGCAGCGAGATCGGCACGGTCGAGTGGCCGTTGCTGGGGCGCCACAACGTGCTCAACGGCCTTGCCGCGCTCGCCGCGGTGCACGCGGTGGGGGTGGATCCGGCCAGCGTGATGCCGGCGCTGTGCGAATTCCGCAGCGTCAAGCGGCGCCTGGAAGTGCTGGGCGAACAGGCGGGCATTACCGTCTACGACGACTTCGCCCACCATCCGACCGCGATCGCGACCACGCTGGAAGGTCTGCGCGCGCGGGTGGGCGATGCGCGGATCGTGGTGGCGATGGAGCCGCGCAGCAATTCGATGCGGATGGGCGCGCACGCGCAGGCGCTGGCGCCTTCGCTGGCTACCGCCGACGCAGTGGTGTTCCTGCATCGACCCGAGCTGGCCTGGGACGCGGCGCCGATCCTGGCGGGCGTGCGCGGCCAAGCGCAGGTGGTGGCCGACGCCGACGCGCTGGTCGCCGCGCTGCGCGGGCAGGTGCATGCCGGCGACCACGTGGTGTTCATGTCCAACGGCGGCTTCGACGGCGCGCCGCGGCGGTTCCTGCAGGCGCTCGTCGATTAAGGGCCGGGGGGCGATCATGGAACCTGCCGAACACGTCAGCCTGCCCTTGTTTCCCCTGCATGCCGTGCTGCTGCCCGGTGCGGCGATCGGGTTGCGCGTGTTCGAGCGCCGCTACCTGGACCTGGTTCGCGACTGCGGCCGCCATGGCGCCGGCTTCGGGGTCTGCCTGATCCTGGAAGGCCATGAAGTCGGCGTACCGGCTACGCCGGCCGCGTTCGGCACCGAGGCGCGGGTAGAGGATTTCGACATCGGCGCCGACGGTGTGCTGGTCCTGCGCCTGCGCGGCGCGCGGCGCTTCCACGTGCGGCATACGCGGGTGCGCGACAACGGCCTGGTGGTCGGCGACATCGATTGGTGCGAGCCGGATGACGACGATGAGTTGCGTCCCGAGCACGCGCTGCTGTCCACCCTGCTCGAACGGCTGATCGAACAGGCGGGGCCGCAGTACGCGGCGACGAGCCCGGCGCAACTGGACCAGGCGGCGTGGGTGGGTTGGCGACTGGCCGAGCTGCTGCCGCTGAGCGAGACCCAGCGATTGTCGATCCTGCAGCAGGATGATCCGCATCGACGGCTCGACCTCATGCTGTCCTGGATGCCCTGAGCTCCGGCCCCAGCGGGGCCATGCGAGCGTCCGGGACTCAGTGCGCGGGCGGCGCCTCGCCGCTGGCATCGATCAGCAATACCGGCATGCCGCTGCGCGGCCGGTATTCCTGGTGGCGTGGCAGCGGGCCTAGCGAATCGCGCAATGCGTCCAGCGCCGGATCCACGCCGCGCAGCGGGTGCCACAGGCCGATCAGGCCGAGGTGGCGATCGAAATGCAGGGTCTGCGTGCTGCCCAACCATAGCGGTCGATCGCCCGGCTGCAGGCGGGCGGAGGCCGGCCACAGGCGCAACGCGTGGAGCTGGTCCGGCGCATGGCCCGCACGCACCATCAGCAGCGATTCGACCTGGGTATCGAGGGTGGCCGGCAGCACCGGCACTTGGCCCGGCGGCGCCTTGCTGTTGAGCAGCTGCAGCGCCTGTTCCCAGCCGGCCTGCGGCTGCGCACGCCAGCCAGCGGCTTCCAGTTGCGCTTGCAGCGGCGCCAGCGGGCCGGCGACCTGCACGTCCAGCGGCCAACGCTGGTCGTCGTCGAATTCATTGCGGCGCGCCGGCAGCGAGCGCCACTGCTGTGCCCACCAGCGATCCAGTTGCAGCTCCTTGGCCACCGGCTGCGGCGGATCGAACTTGACCAGCTTGCGTTCCAGGTGGCGCGGCGCCAGCGCGATCGCGGCCAGCGCGAAAGCGCCGTAGAACAGCCAGGCCACCGGTTTCACCCAGAACGAGCGGTTGAAGCGCCGGCGGTAGGCGATGCCCAGCACCAGCAGCCAGAACGTGCCGAACAGCATTCCGCCAATCACATCGCTCAGCCAGTGCGCGCCCAGGTATAGCCGCGCAAAGCCAATGATCGAAACCACCGCGCCGCAGACCAGGTACGGCCACACGCGGTTGCGGCCGGGCAGCTCGCGCGCGATCAGTACCGCGAAGAAGCCGAAGGTGATCGTGGCCATCGTCACCGCCACCGACGGGAATCCGAAACCACTGCTGGCCGCCGGCGGGCGCACGACGTGCACCGTGGCGCCGAGCAGCTTGGTCAGGGCCAGGCCGAAGGCGAGCGCGGCCAACCAGTGCGTCACCGACAACCAGCGCCGCCGCCAGGCCAGGTAGCCCATCGCCACCACGATCGCCGGCAGCAGGATCTGCCAATCGCCCAGCGAGGCCAGCGCCACCATCGGGTAGTCGGCCAGCGGGTTGCGCAACGCCAGCATCAGGTCGTGCACGGCCAGGTCGATTGCCAGCGGCTCGCCATGTGCCAGCACCACCATCAGCAGCACGAACCAGCCCCAGCCCAGCAACAGCAGCATCAGCGCCAGCATGGCCAGCGGCACCGATTCGCGCCGTGCCGGGTCGAACACCGCTTCGGACCAATGGCCGATCACCGGATGGCGGTGCGACCAGCTCAAGGCGCGCGCCAGCAGCGAATCCAGGTGCGCGGCCGACCACCGATAGCCATACAGCACCAGCGCCCACACCATGCCCAGCACCACCGCCAGCAGGCTGACCACCACGAACAGCCGGCCGGCCACCGCGGCCACCGCATCGTAGGCGGTGCCCAGCACCCAGCCCGGCAGCAGGAACAGCAGCGCCCACGACAGCGAGGCGATGCCGCTGGCGAACAGGTAGCGCCGCAGCGGCATCCGCGCCATCCCGGCGATCGCCGGCACGAACGGGCGGATCGCACCCACGTAGCGGGCGATCAGGATGCTCTTGAAGGCATTGCGCCGGAACAGCACTTCGCCGCGATCCAGCAGCTGCGGATAGCGGTTGAACGGCCAGAACCCGCGCAGCCGTTCGCCCCAGCGGTGGCCGACCCAGTAGCTCAGCGCATCGCCCAGGAAGGCGCCCACCGCCGCGCAGGCGACCGCATACGGGCCGGAAATCTGCCCCAGCCCGATCAGCACCCCGATGGCGAACAGCAAGGGCAGGGCCGGCACGATCGCGCCGAGCACGATGACCGCATCGCAGAACGCGATCGCGAAGACGACCGCGCCCGCCAGCATGGGGTGGGTGCCGATCCACTCCAGCGTGGCGTCGATCCAGGGTGAGTTCATGGCCCGATTATAGGTGGCGCCGATGACCTCGAAAGGAATCGGCGCGACACCGCGAACGCCGTTGGCCAGCCCCTACAATGCGCGCATGTCCCAGCCGCCGCCTCACGCCGAAGCGCTCAAGTCCGATACCTTCGGCCGCATCCTGCTGGTGCGTGAGGGCGGGACCCGCTTCGTCCGCCGCGACCTTACCGCCTCGCCGTGGTGGGTGCGCTGGCTGGCCTGGTACCTGGCGCGGCGCGAGGCGCTGGCGTTGCGGCGCATCGACGGCATGCCGGCCACGCCACGGCTGTTGCGTTGGGACGGCACCTATCTGGACCGCAGCTTCCTGGATGGCCAGGCGATGTATCTGCGCCCGCCGCGCGGCGATGTGGCCTACTTCCATGCCGCGCGGCGCCTGCTGCAGCAGTTGCACCGGCGCGGTGTGGCGCACAACGACCTGGCCAAGGAGGCCAACTGGCTGGTGCGCGAAGACGGCAGCCCGGCGCTGATCGATTTCCAGCTCGCCGTGCGCGGCGAGCCGCGTTCGCGCTGGATGCGCCTGCTCGCCCGCGAGGACTTGCGCCACCTGCTCAAGCACAAGCGCATGTACTGCCGCGAGGCACTCACCCCGGTCGAGCGGCGCCTGCTCAAGCGGCACTCGTGGGTACGCGACCTGTGGTTCCGCACCGGCAAGCCGGTGTATCGCTTCGTGACCCGGCGCGTGCTGCATTGGGAGGACAACGAAGGGCAGGGGCCGAAGCCGTAAGGCCTTGACCGCAGGTTTCTCGCGTCGCGGCTGAAGCCGCTCCTACAATGGGGGCCCCTTCTCTGCGTGCCGATGCCATGAGCTCACTTGCCGGCAAGACCCTCTTCATCACCGGCGCCTCGCGTGGCATCGGCCTGGCGATCGCGCTGCGCGCCGCGCGCGATGGCGCCAACGTCGCCATCGCGGCGAAGTCCTCGGTGCCGAACCCCAGATTGCCCGGCACGATCCACAGCGCCGCCGAAGCGGTAACCGCCGCCGGCGGGCAGGGCCTGGCGCTGAAGTGCGACATCCGCGAGGAAGAACAGGTCCAGGCCGCGGTCGCCGCGACCATCGACACCTTCGGCGGCATCGACATCCTGGTCAACAACGCCAGTGCGATCTGGCTGCGCGGCGCCCTGGACACGCCGATGAAGCGCTTCGACCTGATGCAGCAGGTCAACGCGCGCGGCAGCTTCCTGTGCGCGCAGGCCTGCCTGCCGCACCTGCTGGAAGCCGCCAATCCGCATATCCTCACGTTGGCGCCGCCGCCCTCGCTGGACCCGAAATGGTGGGCACCGCATACCGGTTACACGCTGGCCAAGATGGGCATGAGCTTCGTCACCCTGGGCCTGGCCGGCGAGTTCGGGCCGCAGGGCGTGGCGGTGAACGCGCTGTGGCCGCGCACCCTGATCGCCACCGATGCGCTCAACATGATTCCCGGGGTGGACCTGCGCAACGCGCGGCGCCCGGAGATCATCGCCGACGCCGCGCATGCAGTGCTGTGCCGTCCGGCCGCGGGCTTCAGTGGGCAGTTCCTCATCGATGACGAGGTACTCGCACAGGCAGGTGTGACCGACCTGTCCGGGTACGCCGTCGATCCAGATGCGCCGCTATTGCCGGATCTGTTCCTGGACTGAGCGCACACCGCATACGGCGCAGGCGCGGCTGACGCCGCTGCTACAACGACGGGTGGAACGGGGCCGGCAACGTGGCGCCGCAGCGGCGGCAGTGCAGCGCGTCGCGGTCGTGCCCTTCCAGGCCGCATTCGGGGCAGCCGCGGTTGTCGTGGCGGTGAGCGTCTTCGGCTTCGCGCAGGCTACTGGCCAGTTCGGCGGTGTAGATACCGGTCGGCACGGCGATGATGCTGTAGCCGATCAGGATCACCACCGAGGTGACGAAGCGGCCGAGCGTGGTCTGCGGCACCACGTCGCCGAAGCCGACCGTGGCCATGGTGACGATTGCCCAGTACATGCTGGTCGGGATGCTGGTGAAGCCGTTGGCCGGGCCTTCGATCACGTACATCAGGGCGCCGGCGATCACGGTGATGGTGAGCACGGTGAACAGGAACACCAGCACCTTGCGGCGGCTGCGCCACAGCGCCTGCATCAGGATCCCGCTTTCCTCGACGTAGCGGTTCAACTTGAGGATGCGGAACAGGCGCAGGATGCGCAGCACCCGCACCACCAACAGGCTCTGCGCGCCGGGCACGAACAGTGACAGGTAGGTGGGCAGGATCGAGGCCAGGTCGATGATGCCCCAGATGCTCACCGCGTAGCGCAGCGGCCGCTTGACCACCAGCAGGCGCAGCACGAATTCGGCGGTGAAGACCAGGGTGAAGGCCCATTCGACGATGTAGAACCAGTCCGCCCAGCGGGTGTGGATCCACTGCACGCTGTCGATCATCACCACCAGCACGCTGGCCAGGATGGCGTACACCAGCAGCAGGTCGAAGTTGCGTTCGGGCCGGCTGTCGTGGCGGTAGATGATGTCGAACCAATGCCGGCGCCAGCCCGATTCGGCGGCCGGATTGAGCTGCGGGTCGGAGAGGGGACGCATGCCGGCATTGTGCCCCAGCGGCGTTCGCGGCGACCGTCAAGATGGGCGAGAATGCAGCTCTTTCCCGCCATCCTGCCCTGCCGCCCACATGAACGAAAACACCGACTCGCTACTGTCCCTGTCGCACTACTACTTGCCGGTCTACCGCCCGCGCCAGGTCGTGCTCGAACGCGGCCAGGGCGTGCGACTGTGGGACAGCGAAGGGCGCCAGTACCTGGACCTGGCGGCCGGCATCGCGGTCTGCGGGCTGGGCCACAACGATCCGGACCTGCATGCGGCGCTGGTCGAGCAGGCCAGCAAGCTTTGGCACACCAGTAACGTCTTCTACAGCGAGCCGCCGCTGCGCCTGGCCGAGGAACTGGTGTCCGCCTCGCGGTTTGCCGAGCGCGTGTTCCTGTGCAATTCCGGCGCCGAGGCCAATGAGTGCGCGATCAAGCTGGTGCGCAAATGGGCCAGCCTGCAGGGCCGGCCGCCGCAACAGCGCGTGATCGTGACCTTCCGCGGCAGTTTCCACGGCCGCACCCTGGCCGCGGTGACTGCCGGTGCGCAGCCCAAGTACCAGGAGGGCTACGAACCGCTGCCCGGCGGCTTCCGCTACTGCGATTTCAACGACGAAGTGCAGTTGGAGGCGGCGATGGCCGCCGGCGACGTCGCCGCGGTGATGCTGGAGCCGATCCAGGGCGAGGGCGGGGTGATGCCGACCAAGCCGGGCTTCCTGCAGCGCGTGCGCGAGCTGTGCGACCACCATGGTGCGTTGCTGGTGCTGGATGAGATCCAGGCCGGCATGGGACGCACCGGCACGCTGTTCGCGTTCTGGCAGGAGCAGATCACCCCCGACGTCGTCACCCTGGCCAAGGCGCTGGGTGGCGGTTTCCCGATCGGCGCGTGCCTGGCCGGGCCACGGGTGGCCGAGGCCATGCAGTTTGGCGCGCACGGGACGACGTTCGGCGGCAATCCGCTGGCCGCGGCGGTGGCGCGGGTGGCCTTGCGCAAACTGGCCTCGCCGGCGATCGCGGCGAATGTTTCGCGCCAGTCCGCCGCGCTGCGCGCCGGGCTGGAGAAGATCGGCGCCGAGACCGGCGTGTTCGCCGGCGTGCGCGGCCGCGGGCTGTTGCTAGGGGCGGTGCTGGCGCCGGCCTACGCCGGCCAGGCCGGGGCGATCCTCGATGCCGCCGCGGCGGAGGGCTTGTTGGCGCTGCAGGCCGGCCCGGACGTGCTGCGCTTCGTGCCGGCGCTGAACATCACCGATGCCGAAGTCGCCGAGGGCCTGGCCTTGTTGCGCCAGGCGATCGACCGCTGGCTGGCCACGCGCGGCTGAGTCCACCGCGTCCATGGCCGGGTGCCCGTTCTGCGCGATCGCCGCCGGCACGCAGCCGGCGAGCGTGGTGTGGCAGGACGAGCGCGCGCTGGCCTTCCTCGATCTGCGCCAGGCCGTGCGCGGGCACGTGCTGGTGGTGCCGCGCAGGCACGTAGCGACGCTGTTCGATCTCGATGAAGACGACGCCGCGCATCTGATGCGCATCGCCCATCGGGTGGCATGCGCGGTGGAGCAGGCCTGGGCGCCGGGCGGGCTGAACCTGTGGCAGTCCAATCGGCAGGCGGGCGGCCAGGAAGTGCCGCACGTCCATGTGCATGTGCAGCCACGCGAGGTCGGCGATGGCCTGTTGCGCGTCTATCCGCACGGTGCGCCCGCCGCCGCGCCACGCGCGCGTCTGGATGAGTGGGCGCAACAACTGCGGCAGCGCCTGCGCTGACCTTGATGGCCGGTGCAGCCAGCTGCCTCAGCGGGCCAGGCGGTGGCGGCGCAGCACGCGCGCGAACGAGCGCGCGTCGCGGACGGTGTCGGCGTGCAGGCCGGCTGCGCGCGCGCCGCGCACGTTGACGAACAGATCATCGACGAACAGGGTGTGGCGCGGTTCGGCGGCCAGCTGCGCCAAGGCCTGCAGGAAGATTTCACGCTGCGGCTTGCGGCCGCCGAGCTGGCCGCTGCATAGCACGCGGCCCTGCAATGCCGGGAACAACTCCGGCACCAGCCGTTCGATGGCCTGGGCCATCAAGGGACCATTGTTGGTCAGCACGGCGATGGTGGTCTGCGCGGCGACGCTGGCGACGCGTTCGAGCACCCCGGCGCAGGGGCGGCAGGCGGCCAGGCGCGCCGCGATCCAGGTCTGGGTGTCGACGGCGCGGCCGATCCTCTGGCCGAGCGTGTCCAGGTAGGCGTCGGTGTCGATGGCGCCGCTGTCGTAGGCGGTTTCCAGCCCCGAGTCGAACAGCGCGGCCTGCACCTGCGCCGGCGTGCAGCCGGCGTGCTCGGCCAGGTGCCGTACGCGCTTCGCGCGGTCGTAGTGGGCGAGCACGCCATCGAAGTCGAGCAGCAGCAGGCGTGGGGAGGGCAGAGCAGGCATGCCGCGATTATGTGGCCGCCTGCCGGAACGGTCACAGGTGTGGCCATTCTCGCTGCGCGGGCATGACCTCATGCTTGTGCTTCGCAAAACAGGGCGAGTGCTATCGGTTTTTTCTATAGCCTGCCATGGGGACGGCATCATTCCATTGAGCTCGGCAGATTCGAGGACGCCCGGCCCGACTACGACCTTGCCTATCCCCGCGCCTTTGGCGCGCCCCTTAACAAAGGGGCTCTCCACCCGAGACGATGTCGGGCGCTTTTTGTAGGAGCGGCTTCAGCCGCGACCGAAGGATCCGGCGGTCGCGGCTGAAGCCGCTCCTACATCGAAGCCGGGATTCGTCGGGGGCCGATGGAAATCGGGAGCTGGGCTTTTCTCTTCCCACCTCCCGGCGCGTCTCAATCGAAGCCGTAATAACAAAGCGCCTTGCGCCGTCCTGGCGGGAGGGGGTGGCCAGCGGCCGCGCTCCCTTGCACGTTCCGTTATCCAGGCGATGAAGCCGTCGCCACGGCAGGCGGGAATGAACAGCGAAAATGCTTTGCCAACCGAGCCGGGCCAGCCCACTCCCGTCGGGGCGGCGCCCGCACCGTAAGCCGACACAAACCACCGCCCACAGCACGCGCGCCCCTCAATAAACCCAACCACCCCGCAACCCGCTGCAATTGCAAAAGCACTGCGACATCAGGTCACACCCGCTCAACCGCGCAGCTTCCTAGAATGGCGTCAGCCTCAACGGAGTCTCGGCATGCTCGTCCTCGTCCGTCTCTTCCTACTGTGCGCGCTGATGGCCATCGCACCGATGGCCTGGGCGCGCAGTTGCGCGGTCTCGATCGGCAGCAACGACCAGATGCGCTTCGATACGGCGAACCTCCGCCTGGCCGCCGACTGCAGCGAAGTCGTGCTGACCTTGCGCCACACCGGCAGCCTGAGCGCCAGGGCGATGGGCCACAACTGGGTACTGACGCGCGCGCAGGACGTGCAGGCGGTGGCGATGGACGGCATGCGCGCGAGTTTCGCCGACGGCTATGTCAAGCCTGGCGATACGCGCGTGATCGCGCACACCAAGATCATCGGTGGCGGCGAGTCCACGACCCTCAGATTCGCGACGCGGGCATTGCAGAAGGGCGGTGCCTACGCGTTCTTCTGCTCCTTCCCGGGCCACTTCGCACTGATGCGCGGCACACTCAGCTTCGGCTGAGCGCGCCGCGCGGGACTCAACCGGCGGCGACCACCCGGAACGCTTCGCGCGCGGCCTGCACGGTCGCGTCGATCACCGCCGGGTCATGCGCGCTGGACACGAAGCCCGCTTCATAGGCCGAAGGCGCGAGGAACACGCCGCGGTCCAGCATCGCGTGGAAGAAGCGATTGAAGGCCGGGATGTCGCAGGCGGTCGCCTGCGCGTAGCTGGTCACCTTCTCGTCGGTGAAGAACAGCCCGAACATCGCGCCGACCCGATTGGTCGTGACCGCAACCCCGGCCTCGCCCGCCGCCGCTTCCAGGCCTTCGCACAGACGCGCGGTGGCCTCGTCCAACTGACGATGGAAATCCGGCGCCTGGATCAGCTGCAGCATCGCCAGGCCGGCGGCCATCGCCACCGGATTGCCGCTGAGCGTGCCGGCCTGATAGATCGGCCCGGCCGGCGCGATCTGTGACATCAGCTCGGCGCGCCCGCCATAGGCGCCGACCGGCATGCCGCCGCCGATGATCTTGCCGAACGTGGTCAGGTCGGGCGTGATGCCGTAATGCGCCTGCGCGCCGCCGAGCGCGACACGGAAACCAGTCATCACTTCGTCGAAGATCAGCACCACGCCATGGCGCGTGCACAACTCACGCAGATGCTCCAGATAGCCGGGCAGCGGCGGGATGCAGTTGGCGTTGCCGACGACCGGCTCGATGATCAGCGCGGCGATCTCGTGGCCGATGCGTTCGAACAGCTCGGTGGCCCCGTCGAAATCGTTGAAGCTCAGGGTGGCGGTCAGTTCGCTCAATCCCGCCGGCACGCCCGGCGAGGTCGGCACGCCGAGGGTGAGCATGCCGCTGCCGGCCTTGACCAGGAACGAGTCGCCGTGACCGTGGTAGCAGCCTTCGAACTTCACGATGCGGTTGCGGCCGGTGGCGCCGCGCGCCAGCCGGATCGCCGACAGCGTCGCCTCGGTGCCGGAGTTGACCATGCGCACCATCTCGCACGACGGCACCAGGCCGGTAATGGTCTCGGCCATGGTCACTTCGGCCGGGCAGGGCGCGCCATAGGACAGTCCGTTGCGCACCGCTTGCTCGACCGCCTCGCGCACCGCAGGGTGGTTGTGCCCGACGATCATCGGGCCCCAGGAGCCGACGTAGTCGATGTAGCGATTTTCGTCGACGTCGTACAGGTAGGCACCGTCGGCGCGTTGCACGAAGAACGGCTCGCCACCGACCGAACGGAACGCGCGTACCGGCGAGTTCACGCCTCCCGGGATCAGCTGCTGGGCGCGGGAAAACAGGGCGTGCGAGCGGTCGTGGTTCATCGTGGTGTCCGTGCGGAGAGGAGCCGGCCAGGGCCGGTGGTCAGAAGCAGGCGCGATACGCTTGCAGTGCGGCCAGCGGATCGGCCGCGGCATAGACGCCGCTGATCACCGCCAGCAGATCGGCGCCGGCCTGCACCAGCGCCCGGCCATTGTCCGGGGTGATGCCGCCGATCGCCACCCGCGGCAAGCCCAGCGTTGCGGCCTCGCTCAGCAGCGCGGGCGTGGCCTGGCGGGTGTTCTGCTTGCTGGCGCTGGGGAAGAACGCGCCGAAGGCGACGTAGCTGGCGCCTTCGGTAGCGGCGCGTCGAGCCAGGTCGAGCTGGTCGTAGCAGGACGCGCCGATGATCGCGTCCGGACCCAGCAGGGCCCGCGCGGCGGCGATGCCGCCATCGTCCTCACCCAGGTGCACGCCGGCGGCGCCGACGGCGTGGGCCAGCGCCGGCGTGTCGTTGACGATCAGCGGCACGCCGTGTGCGCTGCACAGCGCCTGCAGGGCGGTCGCCTGCGCATGCCGGGTCGCCGCGTCGACGCCCTTGTTGCGATACTGCAGCCAGGCCACGCCCGGCAGCAGCGGCGCGGTGCGCTTGAGCAGGCGGCCGGTATCCGGTTCGTCGGGGGTGATCAGGTACAGGCCGCGTGCGGCCGCTGTCGATGTCATGGGTGGCTTCCGGTGTGCCGGGCGGGGTGGGACAATGCGCGCAGGCCCGACGATCTGATTCCATTATCCGATGAGCGACACTTCCGCGACCACCTACCGCACCTGGATGTGCGTCGTCTGCGGCTTCCTTTACCGGGAAGAAGACGGGCTGCCGGAGGAAGGCATCGCGCCGGGCACGCGCTGGGAGGACATTCCCGAGACCTGGACCTGTCCGGATTGCGGCGTCACCAAGGACGACTTCGAAATGGTGGTCCTGGACTGATCGCGTCGGGATCGCGTCGGCGTTGGCCGGCCAGCCCCGGCGCGGCGAGGACGCGCCTCAATGGGCGTGCCACGCGCCCTGGCTGAGTTCGACCAGATGGTCGCGCATCGCATGCGCGTCGCGCGCATCCGGGTTGAGCTGCAGGTAGCGCGCCAGGTCGCGGCGGGCGCCAGCGCGATGGTCCAGCTGCAGATAGGCCAGGCCGCGGTCGCGTAGCGCTTCGGGCTGGTCGGGGATCAGTTTGAGGATGCGGTCGGCGCTGCGCGCGGCGCGGTCCCACTGCGCATCGTCGGCGTAGACACCGTGCAGGTTGCGCAGGATGCGCACCAGGATCGCGCGGTGCGGGGCCGGGTCGAGGATCTGCAGCAGCGCACGGTCGTCCGGGGTCTCGCCGCCCAGGTGCGGACGTGCGCGTTCGCGTAATTCATCCACGCCCAGCGGGCGGCCGCCGTTGAACGGATCCATCACCAGCAGGCCGTCATCGACCGGCAGGCGCACCAGGAAATGGCCGGGGAAGGACACCCCGTCCAGCGGAATGCCCAGCCGCCGCGCCACCTCGATCTGCACCATCGCCAGCGAGATCGGGTTGCCGAGGCGGCGCTCGAAGACCTGGTTGATGTAGCTGTTGCGCGGGTCGTAATACTCGTCGTGATTGCCGGCGTAGCCCAGTTCATCGAACAGGTGGCGGTTCACCGCGGCCATCTTCAGCGGCCACAGCTCGATCGCCTCCACTTCCGGGCGCAGATGCTCGACGTGGCTCTCCACGAGGGTGTCGTAGAGGTCGGCATCCAGTTCGGGATATTCGTCGCGCGCAATCAGCAACGCGGTGGACAGCAGCGGCAGTGCGTCGTCGTCCAGGTTCGCGAGCGTGTTCCAGCCGGGCAATGTGAAATGGTCCCCCATGCGCAAAGACTGGAGGCAAAAGCGCGCGTGTTCAAGTCCGGCGACCCCCGACAGCGGCGTCGGGCGCGGCCGGTTCAGCGCAGGGGCGGGATGCCCGGCCCGAACCCCAGTTCAGCACCGTCCTTGAGCTGCAGGCGCGCGGCCTGGCCGGCGTTGAGTTCAAGCACGTAGCGTGCCGGCGCGTTGCTCGGATAGGGCGGGCAGGCGTCGCCGGCCGAGCACGGCGGCACGTCGCGCTGCTGCGACACCAGGCGGCGCTGTTCATCGAAGTAAAGGATGTCCAGCGGGATCTTGGTGTTCTTCATCCAGTACGCCTGCGGCTCCTGGCGGTCGTGGATGAACAGCATGCCGTGGTCGGCGGCCATTTCGTCGCGGAACATCAACCCGCGTGCGCGGCTGGCATCGTCCTTGGCAAGCTCGACCTCATAGCGCTGGCCGGCCAGTTCCACCCACTGGCCGCCGGCGCTGGCGCAGCCGCTGAGCACGAACAGGGAAGCGAGGACGAGCAGGCGGAACAAGGTCATGGCGATACCGGCGCGGAGAGGGTGGGCGAAACCTTCGGGCAAGCCCGCGATGCCGTCAAGCAGTACGGGCTGGCGGGCGTCGGGATGCGCGTTACAGTACGCGCGGCGGCTCGCCGCCGACGATCACCACGTCGGCGCGGCGCCGCGCGAACAACCCGACGCAGACCACGCCCGGGATCTGGTTGAGCTCGCGCTCCAGGGCCACCGGGTCGGTGATCTGCAGGTGGTGGATGTCGAGCACCACGTTGCCGTTGTCGGTGACCACGCCTTCGCGCCACGCCGGCTGGCCGCCGGTACGCGCCAGGATCTGCCGCGCCACCAGGCTGCGCGCCATCGGGATGACCTCGATCGGCAGCGGGAACTTGCCCAGCACCGGGACCTGTTTGCTCGGGTCGATGATGCACACGAAGCGCTCGCTGGCCTCGGCGATGATCTTCTCGCGCGTCAGCGCCGCGCCGCCGCCCTTGATCAGGCACTTGCCCGGGTCGCATTCGTCGGCGCCGTCCACGTACAGCGACAGGCCGCCGCTGTGGTTGAGGTCCAGCACTTCGATGCCATGCGCGCGCAGCCGCTCGGTGCTTTGCTCGGAGCTTGACACGGCCGCCTTGATGCGGTGCTTGATGCGGCCCAGCGCATCGATGAAATAGGCGACCGTCGAGCCAGTGCCGACGCCGACGATCATGCCGTCTTCCACGTATTCGATGGCCTTTTCGGCGGCCAGCCGTTTTGCTTCGGACATAGTCGGTGTGGAACTGGAGTGGGTGGGGATGGGATGCGGATGGGGCGGACAGCGTGTGCCGCTCACTCCATCGCCAGCAGGACCTTCCACTGCGCGGCGCTGACGGGCAGGATCGACAGCCGGTTGCCGCGCGCAATCAGCGGGAATCCTTCGCCGAGCGCATCGGCCTGCAGCTTGATTTCGTCCAGCGCGATGTTGCGCTTGAGCTTGCGGTCGAACTTCACGTCCACCAGCAGCCAGCGCGGCGTCTCGCGCGTGGCCTTCGGGTCGTAGTAGTCGGATTTCGGGTCGAACTGGGTCGGGTCCGGATAGGCCTCGCTGGCGACCGTGGCCAGCCCGACGATGCCCGGGACCTGGGTATTGGAGTGGTAGAACATCACGCCGTCGCCGACCTTCATGCCGTCGCGCATGAAGTTGCGCGCTTGGTAGTTGCGCACGCCGTTCCAGGGTTCGATGCCCACGCGCTGCAGATCGTCGATGGAAAAGGCGTCCGGTTCGGACTTCATCAGCCAATAGCGCTTGCGGGCAGTCATGCAGGGAAGGTGTCGCTCGGGAAGGTGGCCAGTTCGGTGCAGATCGCGTCCACCGGGACGTCCCAGGGCTCGGCGGCCAGCGCAGGCAATTGCTGGACCGCAAAACCGACGCCGACCAGCCAGGGCGGCGGCGCCTGCCGTTGCCGGAACGCGAAGCTGCGATCATACCAGCCGCCCCCCATGCCCAGCCGGCGTCCGTGCGCGTCGAAACCAACCAGCGGGCAGGCCACCAGCGACATCGCTTCGGCAGGCAGCGTATCGGCGGGCGCGACGTCTGGTTCGGGAATACCGTAGCGGTTCGCCTGCAAGGCCTGGCCCGGCCGCCACGGGGCGAAGCGCAGCACCTCGCCATGCAGGATCGGCAGGCAATAGCGCACGCCAGCCGGCAGGCTCAATTGCCAGCGATGCAGGCCGATCTCACCATCCAGCGCCCAATAGCCGGCGACGAAACCGCTTTGCGGCGCGAACGGCAGGGCCAGTAGGCGTGCGGCCAGCGCATCGGCGGCGGCGATACGTTCGGCGGCGGGAAGCGCGCGCCTGCGTTCGCGCAGCGATTGGCGCAGCGGTGAGCGGTCGGCGGCGTTCATGGCGTGGGCGCCGGGTCGGTGAGTTTGGGAGAGGCGAGCATGTTGGGCGATGCGACGCGCCTGGCCGGCGCCAGCGCATTGAAGCGGTTTTTCACGATGCGCGCACTCTTTCGGTGCGGTGGCCGGTGCGCTGACCGGACTCGCATCCATGCTTTGGTCGCCGAAAAGACAAAAGCGACGCCCGAGGGGCGCCGCTTTTGCGGGATATTGCATTCTCCGCGGTGACGATGCGTGCGAAACGACCTTGAACCCGGGGTTCAAGTGGGAACGCTGGGAGGCCATCGGGCTTTCCGCTGCGAGGCGGACATGCACACCCGGCGTCGTCGCGCCCCCGTGGTCGTAATTAAGGGACAAGGCGAATGTTTGCACACGCCGTCGTTCACAGCAGAGAACGCGTCGCCATTATAGCCAGTGCGCGCGGACCCGCCAGTACATCCGCCCTATTTGTGTTCCCCGGGAATTCATTTTTACGATCGGGGCGCGTATTCCACTTCAGCGCGATGTATCGGTGAGACTGTCCAGGCGGCGGTTGAGGTCGGCCAGCGTGCGTGCCATTTCACGGCCCTGGCGCGCTTGTTCGTCGCGCAGCTGCTGTACCTCGTGGGCCAGGTTGAGCGCGGCCAGCACGGACAGGCGGTCGAGCGCCACCATACGGTTGCTGCCGCGGATCTCGCGCATGCGGGTGTCGAGCAGGCGTGCGGCGGCGATCAGGCTGTCGCGTTCGTCGGCGGTGACGCCGACGGTGTACTCGCGGTCGAGGATGCGGACGCTGACCGGTTCGTTGTTCTGGCTCAAGTGTGCTGCTCCAGCGACTTCAGCCGCGCGATCATCGCTTCCACCCGCGAGCGGGCCTGTTCGTTCTTGGTCAGCAACTGGGCGCGTTCGCCGATCAGCTGTTCCTGCTGGTGGCGCAGGCTGCGGTTCTCGTCCGCCAGGCGTTGCGTGCGCTCGACCAATGCCTCGACCCGGGCGGCGAGGGCGCGTAGTTCGGCGAGCGGATCGGTCGGTTCCATCCGGCAAGACTAGGGGCGCCGCGGCGGCACGGTCAAGGCGCCAGGACGAACCGCGCAGGCCGCGCCGACAGGCGGCGTTCGCGCTTGCCGGGGCGGCGTTGCGCAGGCGCCCGCGGCCGGGCGGTTGCTACACTGGACGGACTTGCGCGGCGCCTGCCGCGATCGTCCTCCTTACGCAAGCGGAATCCTAGAAATGAGCGAATTGCCCGACGTCGCGGCGGTCCTGGAAGAGAGCCGTCGACTGGGACTGGCGGCCACCGCCGCCGAGCTGCATGGCGGCCTTGCCGGCTGGCTCGCCGGGGGCGGCGAGGATGTCGCCGAGTGGCCGGCGCGGGTGCTGGCCGACGCCAGCCTGCCCGCACCGCCCGCCGATGGCGCGCTGGATCGCCTGCGCCAGATCACCGTGGCCGGGCTGAACGACCGCGACTTCGCCTTCGAGCTGCTGCTCGCCGAGGACGGCGCGCCGTTGACCGCACGTGCCGACGCGCTGTTCGACTGGTGCCGTGCCTTCCTGAGCGGCTTCGGGCTGGCCATGCAGACCCGGCCAACGCTGTCGGAAGAAGGCGAGGAAGCCTTGCAGGACCTGGCCCGCCTCGCCCAGGCTTCCAGCAGCGATTTCGACAGCGCCGACGAGGACGAGAGCGCGCTGGCCGAGATCGAGGAGTTCGTCCGGGTGGCGGCGCTGCTGCTGCATGGCGATTGCGTACTGGGGCCGCAGTACCGCCAGCGCCTGAACTGAGGGCGGCGGGTGAAGCGCCAGACCGGAATCAGTGCGGCCGAGTACGCGCGCCGTCGTCGCCAACTGATGCAGATGGCCGGCGAGCACGCGATCCTGGTGCTGCCGGCGGCGCCGGAGCGCGTGCGCAGCCACGACACGCATTATCCCTATCGCCAGGATTCGGACTTCTGGTACCTGAGCGGGTTCCCGGAGCCCGAAGCGGTCCTGGTGCTGATCCCCGGACGCCGCCATGGCGAGGTGATCCTGTTCTGTCGCGAGCGCGACCCCGAGCGCGAAGCCTGGGACGGCAGTCGTGCCGGCCAGGAGGGCGCGGTCGATCAGTACGGCATGGACGATGCGTATCCGATCGATGACCTGGACGAGATCCTGCCCGGGCTGCTGGAGGGGCGCTCGCGCGTCTATTACCACTTCGGCCGCGACGCCGACTTTGATCTGAAATTGATCGGCTGGGTGAACCGGGTGCGTTCGCAGGTGCGCTACGGCGCGCAGCCGCCGCATGAGTTCCTGGAACTGGGGCATCTGCTGCACGAGCAACGGCTGTTCAAGTCGCGCGACGAGATCGCGCTGATGGAGCACGCCGCCGGCATCAGCATTCGCGCGCACCGCGCGGCGATGCGCGCGGCCCGCCCCGGCATCCACGAATACGAGCTGCAGGCCGACCTGGAGCGCGAGTTCCGCGCGGCCGACGCCTGGCCGGCCTACGGCAGCATCGTCGGTGCCGGTGCCAACGCCTGCGTGTTGCATTACCGCGACAACGGCGCGCGCAGCCGTGATGGCGATCTGGTGCTGATCGATGCCGGCGCCGAATACCGCGGTTACGCGAGCGACATCACCCGCACGTTTCCGGTCAATGGCCGTTTCAGCCGCGAACAGCGCGCGCTGCACGATCTGGTCGGGCGTGCGCAGGCGGCGGCATTGGCGCAGGCGATGCCCGGCAAGGCGTATGAGGCGGGGCATCTGGCGGCCGTCGAGGTGCTCGCCGAAGGCCTGCTGCAACTGGGCTTGCTGAAGGGTGGCCTCGAACAGAACATCGAGGAAGGCCATTACCGTCGCTACTACCGGCACAAGACCGGGCACTGGCTGGGCCTGGACGTGCACGACGTGGGCGAATACCGGCTAGGCGGCGAGTCGCGGTTGCTTGAGCCGGGCATGGTGTTCACCCTGGAGCCCGGTCTCTACGTCTCGCCCGACGATGCCCAGGTCGACCCGAAATGGCGCGGCATCGGCATCCGCACCGAAGACGACGTGCTGATCACCGCGGACGGCCACCGCGTGCTGACCGCCGAGCTCGAGCGCAGCGCCGACGAGATCGAAGCGCTGATGGCGTCGCGCGGCTGATATTCAGGGGTTCCGCGGATGGATCTGGAGCGGCTGTAGGAGCGGCTTCAGCCGCGACCACGCTGACCCAGCGGTCACGGCTGAAACCGCTCCTACAAGCGGCGGTCAATGCGCGATGAAACTCAGCTCGCGCGCCTCATCTTCGGCAGTGGCGAACGCCGGGCGGGTCAGGTTCTCCGGCTCGCCTTCGGTGCAGACCACTTCGTCCTCGATGCGGATGCCGCCGTAGGGTTTGAACTGCGCCACGCGATCCCAGTCCACGCTGCCGGCGTGGCCATTCTTCTTCACCTCGTCCAGCAGCATGTCGATGAAGTAGATGCCCGGCTCGATCGTCACCACCATGCCCGGTTCGAGCACGCGGGTCAGCCGCAGATAGGGGTGGCCGGCAGGGCGCTCGATGCGGCCGCCGCGGTCGCCCGCCGCGAAGCCGGCCACGTCATGTACCTGCAGCCCAATCAGGTGGCCGAGGCCGTGCGGGAAGAACGCCGCACTCACGCCGCTGGCCAACGCCGCTTCCGGCGAGACCTTGAGCACACCGAACTCGCGCAGGATGCCCATCAGCGACAGATGCGCATCGACATGCAACTGCTTGTAGTCGAAGCCGGCGCGCACCGTCTGGCCCATCGCGATCTGGGCCTGGTCCACTGCCTCGATCAAGGCCTGGAATTCGCTGCCCGCATCGGCCGCGTAGGTGCGGGTGATGTCGCTGGCGTAGCCATGCGCCGAGGCGCCGGCATCGATGAGGAAGCTGCGCGGGGGCTGCGCCGGCATGCGATCCAGTTCGGTGTAGTGCAGCACCGCGCCATGTTCGTTGAGCGCGATGATGTTGCCGTACGGCAGTTCCGGCGCGTCCTGGCCGACCGCCGCGCAATACGCCATGTGGATCGAGAATTCATCGCGCCCCTCGCGGAACGCCGCTTCGGCCGCACGGTGGCCACGCACCGCCAGTTGCTGCGCCTGGCGCATCAGCGCCAGTTCGTACGCGGTCTTGTAGGCGCGATGGTATTCCAGGTAATCGACGACCGCGGCGGGGTTGTTCGGCGCGTACTCGCCCAGCGTGCTGAGCGGCTCGCCGAGGATCGCGCAACGCGCCGCCGGCTGGGGCAACAGCGCCAGTGCTTCTTCCGGCTTGCGGATGATGTGCACTTCGAAGTGCTCCACCCACCAGCCGCTCGGCGCGTCGGGCACGACATGCCAATAGTCGAAGGGCTGGTGGAAGATCACCTTGGGCCGCTGCCCCGGCGTGTAGACCAGCCAGCTGTTCGGCACGCGGGTGAGCGGCAGCCAGGCCTTGAACTGGGGATTGACCGCGTAGGGGTAATCGCGATCGTCGAACAGCTGGTAATGCAAGCTGCCGCTGGGCACGACCAGGTGATCGAAGCCGCCGCGCGCGAGCGCCTCGTCGGCGCGTTGCTTGAGGACGGCGAGATGGGCGGGGTACAGCGCGGCGGGATCCTGCAGGGTCATGGCGGAAGCTCGATCGGCATTGCGGCGTGCAAGCCCCGATTTTGCCGCAAATCGGTTTGCCGTTTGCGGTGGTTGTCTTCAGTTTCGCTGTGCTTCCACGCCGGACCGGGCTCCGCGGCTGCGGTCGCTGCGGCTTGATTGCCATCGGCCCTCGACGAATCCCGCCTTCGATGTAGGAGCGGCTTCAGCCGCGACCGCCGGACCCCTCGGTCGCGGCTGAAGCCGCTCCTACAAAGAGCGAGCGAGATCGACTCGTGTGGAAAGCCCCTTTGTTAAGGGGCGCGGCGACAGCCGCGGGGATAGGCAAGGTCGTAGTCGGGGCCCGAAGTTTTCGCGCTAGCGACAACTTTGGGGGCAGGGCCGCGAAGCGGACGTGCCACGACCCACACTCAGCCTTCCGCAATCCACTCGCGCAGGCGTTCGCGGTGCTCGTCGCTGATGGTCAGGAAGCGGAAGCCGACCCATTGCTGGTTCGGCGCGTGGGCCTGTTCCAGCCACAGCAGGTGCACGCCGACGTCCAGCGCTTGATCGCGGCCGTGGCGATCGGGCAGCGAGAACGTTAGCTGATACAAAGCGTCCTCGTGCAGCGGCGCCGACGCCAGCAGCAACAGGCCGGTTTCGGAAAGATTGCCAAGCCGGCCGATCACCGCCTCGGCCATGGCATCGGTGACCGCGATCGTGGCGGCGGGCTGCCGGCGCGGGCTGCGGCGTGCTTCGTGGATCATGCCAGCTGCTCCTCGGAGGCGCGGCTGTTGCCGGTCAACGTGCGCAGCGCGCGCACCGTCGCCTGCCAGGCGCGATCGATCAGGCGTCCGCGTTCTTCGGTGACGATGCGCGCCTGGCCGCTGGCCATCAGCCGCGCCAGCCCATCCAGCGACTGCTCGCTGACCTTCTGCCCGCGCTGGTTGACGAACAATGCGTTGTCGGTGATCAGGCTGTACCAGGACAGGCGCTGCCGGCGCACGTCGCCCTGCTGGTTGGTCACGAACTCGAACCAGGTGCCGAACGGCAAGGTGCGCAGGCTCCGGTAGTGGCTTTCCTCGGCGGTGCTGCGCGGCGGTGGTGGCGGCTTGCGCGGGCCGGTCTCCTCGCCTTGCTCGCCGAGCCGGCTGCGTGCCTTCAGTTTGGCGGTCAGCTCCGTGCGTGAAGTGACGTCGTCCTCGCCACCGGGCGTGGACAGGCGGCGTGCGATCGCACCGGCTTCGTCGCGGTGATAGCCGACCTGCAGCAACGCGCCTTCAAGCTCGCCGCCGAGCGCGATGTCAGGCGGCCCGCCAGTCGGCCGGCAGGTGACTTCGGCGATGCGTTCGGTGGCCTGCTGCCGTTCGGCCCATTCCTCGGACTGCTCGCCCTGGCGGAGCAGGGTGAGCGTGAGCACGTCGGTCCAGGCCTGCTTGAGCAGCGCCTGCACGAACTTCGGCGGCGACGATTGCGCGCAGACATGTTCGATGCTGTCGCCGGCCAGGCGCTTGGCCATCTCCAGGCGTTCCTTGCCGCGCGCAGCCTCGACGTGGCGGCGTTCGGCGACCTCGGCCTTGCGTGCCTGGGTGCGGTAATGCGCCTGGACTTCGTTGTTGGCGGCCTCGAACACCGCTTCGTCGCCCTGGTAATCGGCCACGACCTTGTCCACCGCACTGCCGAGCTTCTGCAGCAACTGCGGGTCGGCATCGTCGTCGGCCAGCCAGGTCGCGCCGGACTCGGCGACGGCATTGAGCAGTTCGCGCGCCGGGTGCTGGTCGCGCACGAAGAACGCGCGATCCTGCAGGGCGGCACGCACCACCGGCACCTGCAGGCGCACCAGCAGTTCGGCGGCCGAGGTGCCGTTGCGCACCTCGCGGTCGATCTCGTTGTAGAGCAGGCCGAGCAAGTCGAAGGTATCGACATCCTGCGGCGATAGGCCAGCCTGCGGCCCGTGCTCAGCGCGCAGCATCTGCAGCATTTCGCGCTGCACATCGGCGACAGTGCGCCGGCCCTGCGAAGACTGGTCGCCCGAAGGCGTGCGCGCCTGCAAGGTGCCCAGCGCCTGATGCAGCACGACCGGCTGCAATGGCGTACCGCCAGGGCCGACCTGGGCATTGTGCGAGGTGGTGCCGGCGACGCCTCGATAGGCCGGCTGCTGGCGCGCGGCACTGAGCATGCCGCGCAGCGCGGAGATCGCCGGGCCGAATCGATCGTCGTTGGCCGCGCCGACCGGACCGTCTTCGGCACCCGCTCCGGAACCGACTCCGAACGGTTCGCCCTGGCCACCGCTGTCTTCGCCGGCGCCGGGCTGGCCGCCCATGCCGGCGTGCGAACCCGTGCCGGCATGCGCGCCGGCGTTCGTGGCCGCGCTCCAGGATCCCTGCGGTGCCTGGCCGTGCCAGCCGGTGAACGGCCGCGGCCCGCCATGGGCCGCTCCGCCGCCGCCGGTTCGTCCGCCCTGGTCAGCGTATCCGTGTCCTTCGTGGCTACCCGCCGCTTCGCCGGGGCGCTCGCCGGCCGGGCCGCGCGGACCCTTGCGTGCGGCCTGCGGGCGCGCCAGATAAGGCAGGTAGACCAGCCCAGGCAACACGCCCTCGTGGGCGAGCAGGATGTTGGCGCGTTCGATCAGTTCGACGTAGCGCTCCAGCACCTGGCGCTCGAACACCCGATAGAGCATCAGTTGCGCGTCGAGCCCCAGTTCGAGCACGTCGCCGGCCTCGCGCAGGATGCGGCAGGCGGCCTGCGGGCCCAGCGGCACGTGTTCGGGTTCGAACGCCGGCCTGGCGGCCAGCACCGCCAGGCGCTGGCCGAGCAGTTGCAGCGTCGTGTTGCAGCGCGAGACCTCGCGCCTGGCGATCTCGTTGAGCACGATGTCGCGGTCGATTTCCTTGTCTTCGACCAGAGTCAGCGCGTGGAACGGCTGGCCGCTGGCATCGGTGGACGGCGCGGCGCGGGGCGGTTCGCATAACGCCCCGAGTTCCTGCGCCAGACCATCGAGGAAGCGCGGGGCGAAGCGTTCGCCGCGCTCGCGCAATTTCGCCATTTCCGCATACAGATCAGCCTGGATCTGGCTGTTGCGAGCGCGCTCGGCATGGCTGAAGAGTTCGCGTTCGAGGGTGACCAGGGTCAGTTTGAGCGGATCGGCCAGGGCCTGCGCGTACTGCGCGTACAAGGCTTCCAGCAACCGGCGCGCGCGTGCGGAAACCGGCGCCTTTGCCAGTGGGCCCGGAGCGTGCGTGGACGACGAAGACGCGGACGTGACCATCCGTAGCTGAATAACCTTCCCCTGATAACGCGGTATGTATCACGTTTTCGGTGGGTCGGCCACGCCCGCGGTCCAGGCCGCCGACGGACGGCGGTCAGGGCAGGAAGAGTTCCACCACGTCGTTGGTGAAGCGGCGGCCGAGCTCGGTCGGGCGGACCTGGTCGCCGTCGCGTTCCAGCCAGCCGCGGGCCTGGGCCTGGGCCAGCGGCGCGGCGATCGCCTCCGGCGCCAGGCCGGTGCTGGCGGCGAAGTCGGCCAGGCGGAAACCTTCGTGCAGGCGCAATAGGTTGAGCATGTATTCGAAAGGCAGGCGCTCGGTCGGCACGACCTCGTCGCCGCCGATCGCACCGGCCTGGCCGGCCTGGGCCAGGTAGCTTTGCGGATGCTTGTGCTTCCAGCGCCGCAATATGTTCTGGCCGGCACCGGAGCTGATCTTGCCGTGCGCACCGGCGCCGATGCCCAGGTAATCGCCGAAGCGCCAGTAATTGAGGTTGTGGGCGCACTGCCGGCCCGGGCGGGCGTAGGCGCTGACTTCGTACTGGCCATAGCCATGCTCGGCCAGCAGTTGCTGGCAGCGTTCCTGCATGTCCCAGGCACTGTCGTCGTCGGGAATGCCACGCGGCGGCCGCGCAAAGAACACCGTGTTCGGTTCCAGTGTCAGCTGATAGTGGCTGATGTGGGTCGGCGCCAAGGCGAAGGCGCGCTCCAGGTCGGCTTCCGCCCCGGCCAGGGTCTGTTCCGGCAGCGCGTACATCAGGTCGAGGTTGAGATTGTCGTAGCCGGCGTCCTGGGCGAGCTTGACCGCGCGCTCGGCCTCGGCGCTGTCGTGGATGCGGCCGAGCCGGCGCAGCGCTTCGTCGTCGAAACTCTGGATGCCGAAGCTCAACCGGTTCACCCCCGCCGCCAGATAGCGGTCGAAGCGACCGTGTTCGGCGGTGCCGGGATTGGTTTCCAGGGTGATCTCCAGGCCCGGCGCGAAGCGCAGCCGCGCACTGGCCGCCTGCAGGAAGCGGTCGATCGCCTCCGGCGGGAACAGGCTGGGCGTGCCGCCGCCGAAGAACACCGAATTCACCACCCGGCCCCAGACCAGCGGCAGGTCATGGTCCAGGTCGCGCACCAGCGCATCGACATACTCGTCGAACGGCAACACGCCCTTGGCCGCATGCGAGTTGAAATCGCAGTACGGGCATTTGCGCACGCACCATGGCAGGTGGACGTACAGCGACAGCGGCGGCGGGACAAGCATGATGGGCGGGGGCGGCAGGGCAGGTTGGCCCTGCGGGAAGGGACGGGACAAAGGTGTGGGAAAGGTGCGGGTGGAACCGGTGGAGTCAAGCCAAGCTGGCTGGAGGCTCGCGGCGCCAGGGCGTTGGCCCGGTGCGCGGACGGGCTCGGGTCGAGCTCAGGCCTTCAGGGTCTGCAGGCGTTCGCGCAGGATTTCCAACGCGCGCGCGCGATGGCTGAGGCGGTTCTTGGTCGCTGCGTCCATCTCGGCGGCGGTCATGCCGTGTTCGCGGTCGAAGAACACCGGGTTGTAGCCGAAGCCGCCGTGGCCGCGCGGTTCGAAGGTGATCTCGCCTTCCCAGCTGCCTTCGGCGATCAGCGGCTGCGGGTCCTCGGGGTGGCGCAGCAGCACGATCACCGCGTAGAAGCGCGCACTGCGCTGCGCCTGCGGCACCGCGCGCATGGCCTCCAGCAGCTTGGCGTTGTTGGCCGCCGCGTCCGTGGGGGTGCCGGCATAGCGCGCGCTGTACAGGCCGGGCGCGCCGCCGAGCGCATCGACGATCAGTCCCGAGTCGTCGGCCAGTGCCGGCAGGCCGGTCACCTGGCTGGCGTGGCGCGCCTTGATCAACGCGTTCTCGACGAAGGTGAGGCCGGTTTCGGGCACGTCGTCGACCCCGAGCTCGCCCTGCGCCACGATCTGTAGCGGCAGGCCGGCGAGCATGGCGCGCAGTTCCTCCAGCTTGCCCGGGTTGCCGCTGGCCAGCACCAGTCGTTGCGGGATCATGGTGTGGGCTCCAGCAGATCCCAGCGATTGCCGTACAGGTCGCGAAACACCGCCACGATGCCGTATGCCTCTTGGCGGGGCGTTTCGAGGAATTCCACGCCACGCTCGCGCATGGCCTTGTAGTCGTACCAGAAGTCGTCGGTATGCAGGAAAAAGCCGACGCGGCCGCCGGTCTGGTCGCCGACACGGGCGCGCTGGCGGTCGTCGCTGGCTTCGGCCAGCAGCAGCGCGGTCGGATCCTCGCTGCGCGGCGCCACGATGACCCAGCGCTTGTCCGCGTCCAGTACCTGGTCCGCGAGCACGCGAAAGCCCAGCACATCGCGGTACCAGGCCAGTGCTTCGTCGTAGTCCGGCACCACCAGGGTGACCATGGCCAGGCGCTGGCTCACCGCTGCAGCGCCTCGCGCTGGGCCGCGAACAATTCGCCGACGCCCTTTTCGGCGAGCAGCAGCAGCGCGTCCAGCTCGTCGCGGCGGAACGCATGGCCTTCGGCGGTGCCCTGCAATTCGATGAAGCCGCCGCCATCGTTCATCACGACGTTCATGTCGGTGTCGCAGTCGCTGTCTTCGGCGTAGTCGAGGTCGAGCACCGGCACGCCGCGATAGACGCCGACCGACACCGCGGCCACCGCGCCGACCAGCGGCACGCGCTTGATTTCGCCGCGGCGCTGCAGCCAGTCCATCGCATCGGCCAGCGCGACGTAGGCGCCGGTGATGGCCGCGGTGCGGGTACCGCCATCGGCCTGCAGCACGTCGCAGTCCAGGGTGATGGTGCGTTCGCCGAGCGCGGAGCGGTCGATGCAGGCGCGCAGCGAGCGGCCGATCAGGCGCTGGATCTCCAGCGTGCGGCCGCCCTGCTTGCCGCGCGCGGCCTCGCGGTCCGAGCGCGTGTGGGTCGAGCGCGGCAGCATGCCGTACTCGGCGGTGACCCAGCCTTCGCCCTTGCCGCGCAGGAACGGCGGCACCTTGTTCTCCACGCTGGCGGTGCACAGCACGCGGGTGTCGCCGAAGCTGACCAGTACCGAACCTTCGGCATGCCGGGTGAAGGCGCGTTCGATGCGGACGGGGCGCAGCTGATCGGCCGTACGGCCGCTGGGACGGGAGAAGGTCATGAGGTGATCCGTAGAGCGAGGGCGGGGCCGGCGTCGTCTTGCCGGGCCGCGCGGCGCGCTAGGGTACCATTCGCGCTTTGCCGGACACGCCATCGCCATGATCCGAAGCATGACCGCCTTCGCCGGCCGCGAGCGCATCACTCCCTGGGGCACGCTGGGCTGCGAGCTGCGCTCGGTCAACCACCGGTTCCTTGAAATCGGCATCCGCCTGCCGGAAGAGCTGCGTAACCTCGAGCCGCAGCTGCGCGAGCGCGTCGCCTCGCGGGTCAGCCGCGGCAAGCTCGACCTGGCCCTGCGGCTGCGCGCGCCGGAAGGCGCTTCGACGCTGGCCGTCAACGAGGCGCTGGTGGCGCAGCTTGGCGCGCTGGCGCAGCGGATGGACGCGCAGTTCCCCCGCCTGCAGGTCGGTTTCACCGACCTGCTGCAGTTGCCGGGGGTACTGGAGACCGAGGCCGTCGACCCGGCCGAGCTGCAACTGCAGGCGCTGGACCTGCTGGACGAAGTGGTGGGCGAGTTCGTGGCCGCGCGCCAGCGCGAGGGCGCCAAGCTCGCCACCGCGATCAGCGAGCGCGTGGACGCGATCGAGCGCATCGCCGCCGAGGTGCGCACGCTGATCCCGGTCATCCGCGAGGGCCAGCGCGCCAAGCTCGCCGCGCGCCTGGCCGACCTGCCGCACCCGGTCGACCCCGGCCGCGCCGAGCAGGAACTGGTGCTGTGGCTGCAGAAGCTCGACGTGGACGAGGAGCTGGACCGGCTGTCCAGCCACATCGTCGAGATCCGGCGGGTGCTGCGGCAGACCGAGCCGGTCGGCCGCCGCCTGGATTTCCTGTTGCAGGAGTTCAACCGCGAGGCGAACACGCTCGGCTCCAAGTCGGTGGACAGCCGCACCTCCAATGCTGCGGTGGACCTGAAGGTGCTGATCGACCAGATCCGCGAGCAAGTCCAGAACATCGAGTGAGGCCGGACCGGTTGCGAGTGGCCCGTCCGCGCAGCCTGTAAGATGTGCGCCCCGAGGGGCCGCCTCTCGGTTTTTCCCTCCCGAACGCCCGGTCCCAGCCTTATGCGCGGCACCCTCTATATCGTCGCGGCGCCCTCCGGTGCCGGCAAGAGCAGCATCGTCAACGCCACCCTGGCGCGCGATCCGCAGATCGCCCTGTCGATCTCCTTCACGTCGCGCGCACCGCGCCCCGGCGAGCGGCATGCCGAGCATTACCACTTCGTGTCGGCCGAGCAGTTCCAGCAGATGATCGCCGCCGGTGACTTCTTCGAGTACGCCAGCGTGCATGGCGACTGGAAAGGCACCGCCCGGCAGTCGGTCGAGCCGCAGCTGGCCGCCGGCCGCGATGTCTTGCTGGAAATCGATTGGCAGGGTGCGCGCCAGGTCCGCCAGAAGGTGCCAGACGCAGTGAGCGTGTTCATCCTGCCGCCGTCGCGAGTGGCGCTGGAAGAGCGGATGCGCAAGCGCGGCCAGGACAGTGAAGAAGTCATTGCGCGCCGTCTAGCCGCCGCGCGCGAGGAAATGTCCCATTTCGACGAGTTCGATTACCTCATCATCAATGAGGATTTCGACACCGCCGTCTCGGAGATGTGCGCGATCTTCACTGCCAGCCGCCTGCGCACCGACGCCCAGCGGGCCCGGCATTCGGCGCTGGTTGGCGCGCTGCTGGCCGATGAGGCTGCGGCAACTGACTGATTCCAAAGGAAACTGAACGGATCGGGCTTGCCTTGTAGTCTTTCCGGCGCTTACAATCGCGCCCCTTTCCCTCATACGAAGGCGCGACCTGCCGGTCGCCGGGAGCCCGCATGGCCCGCATTACCGTAGAAGATTGCCTGGAAGTCGTTAACAACCGTTTCGAGCTGGTCATGATGGCGTCCAAGCGCGCCCGCCAGCTCGCCAACGGCGTGCAGGCCACCATCGACAACACCGACAGCGCCGACAAGCCGACCGTGCTGGCCCTGCGCGAAATCGCCGCCCGCAAGATCGACAACGCGCTGATCGAGGAAGTCGAGAAGTCCGAGCGCGAGCGCGCCGAGCGTGAAGCCCTGGAATGGGCCGCCGCCGAAGTCGTCGCCGACGAGGACATGTCCAAGAACGACGACTGATCGGTCCGCACGACCCGGTCGCGAACGTAAACAGCCCGCCTTGGCGGGCTGTTTGCGTTCGCGACCGGCCGGCGCTGCCCGGGCCGCCAAAGGGTCAGTGCCCCGGGTCGCCGATCGCCGCCATCTGCGCGCGCAACTGTCGGTCCAGCGCCTGCATGGCTTCGTAGCCGCTGCGCTTGTGGGCATGGAAGGCGGCGATATCAGGCGGCGTCGGCGCGCTGATCGAACTGGCGCCGCTCATCCCGGCCATGGCCGCCGGCAGATCGGCGTAGTGGCCACTGGCGACCGCGGCGAGCATCGCGCTGCCGAGCAGGACCGGCTCGGCAGTGTCCGCCACCTCGACGCGCAACCCGGTGCTGTCGGCCAGCAGTTGCCGCGCCAGTTCGCTGTGTGCGGCGCCGCCGCTGATGATGGCGCGCTCGAACTGCGCACCCTGCGCGCGCAGGCTGTCGACGATCGATGCCAAGCCATAGCCCAGGCCGCAAAGACCCGCCACATAGAGTTCTTCCAGGCTGGCCAAGTCCTGTTCCAGGGCCAATCCGGCCAGCATGGCGCGTGCGTCGGGGTCGGCGTCGGGAGAACGATTGCCTAGGTATTCGGGCAGAACATGCACCCGATGCGCCAACCAGGCCGCCTGCGAGGTGGAACCCACGCGCGCCATGACGCGTCGCTCCAGCCAGGACAGCAACGGCAGGCCGGCCGCCTGCGCCAGCGCAGTGGCCTCGGCATGGCACGGATGCGAGCGGAGCAGCACGTCGATGGCCGCGCCGGCCGCCGACTGGCCGCCCTCGTTGAGCCACAGGCCTTCGATCAGTGGCGAGTCGTAGGGGCCCCACACGCCAGGCGCGAAACAGGGCTGGGTGGTGCTGGCCAGCACGCACGCGGAAGTGCCCAGGATGTAGGCCAGGCGTTGCTCCGAAGATGCTGCTTCGCGCTCGGCGCGGCGGCTGCCCAGCGTGCCGACGGCGCCGGCGTGAGCGTCGATCAACGACGCGGCCACTGCGATTCCCGGCGCCAGACCGAGATCGCGTGCGGCTTCCGGCCGTAATCCGCTGCCCACGGGCGTGCCCGGCGCCACGATGACGTTGCCGATGCGCGCGGCATTGTCCGCCAGCAGGTCGGCCAGGCCGATACGTTCGAAGTGGTCGCGGTTCCAGCCGCCCTCGCCACGCACATAGCTCCACTTGCAGGTGACCGTGCACAGCGAGCGTGCCGGACTGCCCGAGGCGCGGAAGCTGAGCCAGTCGGCCAGATCGAAGAAATGCGCCGCGCGCGCGTAGCTGCCGGGCAATTGATGCTTGAGCCACAGCAGTTTGGGGGTCTGCATCTCCGGGGACACGCGCCCGCCGACGTGGCGCAACAGTGGCGCGCCGGTGGCGTTGATGCGGGCCGCCTCGGCCACCGCGCGGTGATCCATCCAGACAATGACGTCGCGCTCCGGATCGCCGTCCGGGCTGATCGTGACCTGCCTGCCATCGTTGCCGGCGACCACCAACGAGCAGGTCGCGTCGAAAGCGATGCCCGTTACCTGCGAGGCCGTTACGCCCGCCTGCGCAACGGCCCCGGCGACGGCCTGCGCGCAGGCGGCCCAGATGTCGCGTGAGGATTGTTCGACGATCCCGCCGGGCAGGTGCCAGGTCCGCAGCGGCGCGCGGGCGCTGCCGAGCAGCCGGCCATGCAGGTCGAATACCCCGGCCCGCGCGCTGCCGGTGCCGACATCAACGCCTATGCACAGTGGAGTCGGGGAGGCGGCCATGGTTTACCAGCAGGTATAGCCGCCATCGGCCAGGACGATGCTGCCGGTCATCAGACTGGAGGCGCGCGATGCCAGGAACAGCGCCACCGAGGCGATCTCCTCCACCTCTCCCAGGCGCCCCATCGGCGTGCCGTCGATCCACGCAGCGTACATCCGCGGGTCCTCCTTGACGAAGGCGTTGAGCGGCGTGGCGATATAGGTCGGTGCCACCGCATTTACCCGCACGCCGCGCGAGGCCCATTCCGCCGCCAGCGACCGGGTCAGCTGGTGCACGGCGGCCTTCGACGCGTTGTAGTACGCCTGCGCCTGCGGCTTGTTGACGATGAAGCCGGACATGGAACCGAGGTTGACGATGCTGCCCTCGCGCCGCTCCAGCATGTGCCGGCCAAACGCCCGGCAGCACCAGAACGTGCCGTTGAGGTTGACGTCGACGACGTTGAGCCAGTGCTCGTCGGTGACCAGTTCGGCCGGTGTCTGGCTGCGGGCGATGCCCGCGTTGTTCACCAGGATATCGACCTTGCCGTAGCGCCGGACCACTTCTTCCGCCACCGCCTCGACCCGCGCCGAGTCGGTGACGTCCATGCTGATCACCTCGGCCTTGAGGCCCTTGCCGCGCAGCGCGGCCTGGCCTTCGTGCGCGACCTCGACGTCGTGGTCGGCGATGATCACTTGTGCTCCGGCCTCGGCCAGTGCGTGGCAGATGGCCAGGCCGATCGCGCGCCCGCCCCCGGTGACGACGGCCACGCGGCCATCGAGCTTGTACATGTCCAGATACATCCGTTGCTCTCTGCTATGGCCCGTGCGGGCCGTTGAAGGTCAGGCCCTGCGCAGGGCCTGCTGGTTTTCGTCGAAGCGATGCAGATGGCGGCCGTCGGGCCGCAGCATGACCGGGTCGCCGCGTTGCACCTGGATCTCGCCGCGGCAGCGCGCGTCCAGCGTGCCGAGCCCGGGCACCTCGACGTAGACGAAGGTGTCGCTGCCCAGGTGCTCGGCCTGGGTAACGACGCCCTGCCATGCTTCGCCTTCGCCGCCGCTGGCCTCGGCGAGCGGCTGCACGTGCACATGTTCGGGACGGACGCCCAGCACCGCGGCGCCGTGGCGTGCGGCCACTTCGCCTTCGATCAGGTTCATCCTCGGCGAGCCGATGAAGCCGGCGACGAACACGTTGGCCGGGCGCTCATAGAGCTCCAGCGGGCTGCCGACCTGCTCGATGCGGCCGGCCCGCATCACCACGATCTTGTCGGCCATGGTCATCGCCTCGACCTGGTCATGGGTGACATAGATCGCGGTGGTGCCCAGTTGCTTCTGCAGGCGGGTGAGTTCGAGGCGCATCTGCACGCGCAACGCCGCATCGAGGTTGGAGAGCGGCTCATCGAACAGGAAGCCCCTGGGCTCGCGCACGATGGCGCGACCGATCGCCACGCGCTGCCGTTGTCCGCCGGACAGCTGGCCGGGACGTCGCTCGAGATAATCGCTCAGGTTGAGGATCTGCGCGGCCCGCGAGACGCGGCGCTCGATCTCGTCGGACGGCATGCGCGCCATCTGCAATCCGAACGCGATGTTGCGGCGCACGCTCATGTGCGGATACAGCGCGTAGGACTGGAACACCATCGATAGCCCGCGCTTGGCCGGCGCCAGGCGGGTCACGTCCTGCCCGTCGATCAGGATCCGGCCATCGCTGACGTCTTCCAGCCCGGCGATCAGCCGCAGCAGGGTGGTCTTGCCGCAACCCGAGGGCCCGACGAAGACCACAAAGGCGCCGTCCTCGATCTCCAGGTCCGCGCCGTGGATGACGGTGGTGTCGTCGAACCGCTTGCGAACCGATTCCAGTGTGATGCGACCCATGCGGCCTTTGCTCCTGATCTATTTCACTGCGCCGAAGGTCAGCCCGCGCACGAGCTGCTTCTGGCAAAACCAGCCCAACACCAGGATGGGCGCCACCGCCATCGTGGAAGCGGCCGACAACTTGGCCCAGAACAGTCCTTCCGGGCTTGAATAGGAGGCGATGAAGGCGGTGAGTGGCGCCGCCCGGGACGAGGTCAGGTTCAGTGACCAGAACGCCTCGTTCCAGGCCAGGATCACGCTGAGCAGCAACGAAGAGGCGATGCCGGGCAGCGCCATCGGGGCGAGGATGAAGATGATCTCCTTGGCCAGCGTGGCGCCGTCCATGCGCGCCGCTTCCAGGATTTCCCGGGGGATGTCCTTGAAGTAGTTGAACAACATCCAGACCAGGATCGGCAGATTGCCCAGGCACAGCACGATCGACAGGCCCAGCCGGCTGTCCAGGAGGCCGCTGTCGCGATACAGCAGATAGATCGGCACGAGCACGCCGACCGGCGGCAGCATCTTGGTGGACAGCATCCACAACAGAATCCCGCGTGTGCGGCGTGTCGGCGAGAACGCCATCGCCCAGGCGGCGGGGACGGCGAGCAGCAATGCCGCCAGGGTCGAGCCGAATGCGACGACCACCGAGTTCCAGGCATGGCCGAGATAGCCGCTGCGTGCCTGGACCGCGACGTAGTTTTCCAGGGTCCAATGAAAGAACAGGAATACGGGCGGCGTCGACGACGCTTCGAGCTCGGTCTTGAAGCTCGTCAGCAGCATCCACAGGATCGGAAAGAAGATCACCGACGCCACGGCCCAGGCGGCCGCGGTGGTCATCGCAAGGCGGGGCAGCTGCGTGCGTCGTGACAAGGCTCAGGTCTCCAGGTTCTTGCCGACAATGCGCACCAGCAGGGCGGCTGCGACGTTGGCCAGCACCACGGCCACCAGGCCGCCTGCCGAAGCGCCGCCCACGTCGTACTGCAGCAGCGCCTGCGAATAGATCAGGTAGGCGAGGTTGGTGGTCTGCAGCCCCGGTCCACCGCCTGTGGTGACGTGGATCTCGACGAACACGGTCAGCAGGAAGATCGTCTCGATCAGGACCACGATCGTCAGCGGGCGTGCCAGGTGCGGCAGGGTCAGGTGGCGGAAGCGGGCAAGCCAGCCGGCGCCGTCCATCAAGGCCGCTTCCTGCTGTTCCTGGTCCATCGATTGCAAGGCCGTGAGCAGGATCAGGATCGCGAACGGCAGCCACTGCCACGCCACGATGATCACGATGGCGAGCATGGGGTACTCGGTGAACCAGTCGATCGGGGTCAGCCCAAGCAGCCGCCACAGCCATGCCAGCAGGCCCGACACCGGATTCATCAACAGGTTCTTCCACACCAGCGCACTGACCGAAGGCATCACGAAGAACGGCGCGATCAGCATCAATCGCACCCAGCGCCTGCCGACGAAGCTCTGGTCGACCAGCAGGGCAATGGGCACGCCGAGCACCACGGTGGCCGCAAGCACGGCGCCGACCAACGTCAGGGTATTGGCCAGCGACGCCAGGAACGCCGGATCGCCGAGGAAGTGACGGAAGTTGGCGAGGCCGACGAATGTGCGCCGCGGGTCCAGCAGGTTGTAGTCCAGGACGGAAAACCAGGCCGTCATCGCCAACGGGACGATCATCCAGAGGAACAGCAGGCCGACCGCCGGGGCAATCAGCAGGCGCGCCAAGTGTTGGTTGTGGAGGGTCGCCATGGTCGGTCAGTGCTTCGGGTAGCCGGCCCGCTTCATCTCGCGCTGGGTCGTTTCCTGCGCGTTTTGCAGCGCCTGGTCCACGCTCTGCGAGCCGGCCAGTGCGGCGGAGAACTGCTGGCCGACCGTGGTGCCGATGGCCTGGAACTCGGGGATCGCGACGTACTGCACCCCGACGTAGGGGACCGGTTGCACCGAGGGATGCTGCGTGTCCGCGCTCTCGATGGCCTTCAGGGTCTGCGCCGCGAACGGGGCCGCCTTGAGGTAATCGGGATTCTCATACAGGGAGCGGCGCGTCCCTGGCGGCACGTTGGCCCAGCCTTCCTTCGCGGCCACCCGGTCGATGTAGCCCTTGCCGGTCGCCCAGGCGATGAAGCTGAGCGCCTTCCGCTCTTTGCGGGAGCTGGCGGGGATCGCCAGGTTCCACGCCCACAGCCAGCCTGTCGTCTTGCCTTTGCCGGCATCCGGCGCGGCGGCGAAACCGACCTTGTCGGCCACCTTGGATTCGCGCGGGTCGCTGATGAACGAGGCGGCCACCGTGGCATCCACCCACATCGCGCATTTCCCGGCGTTGAACAGCGCCAGGTTCTCGTTGAATCCGTTCGACGCCGCCCCCGGCGGGCCGGACTGCTTCATGACGTCGACGTAGCGCTGCAGGGCGGACTTCCATTCCGGCCCATCGAACTGCGGACGCCACTGTTCATCGAACCAGCGCGCGCCAAAGGCGTTGCCCATCGCGCTCAACAAGGCCATGTTCTCGCCCCAGCCGGCCTTGCCGCGCAGGCAGACGCCGTAGATCCCGGCGGCGGCGTCGGTCATCCGCTGCGCCGCGTCGGCGACGAAATCCCAGCTCGGCTGTGCCGGCATGCTCAACCCGGCCTTCGTCAGCAGGTCGGTGCGATACATCAGCATGGACCCTTCGGCGTAGAACGGCGCCGCATACAGCTGGCCATCGTGGCTGGCGGCTTCGCGGACCTTGGGCAGCAGGTCGTCGACGTCGTAGCCCGGATCGAACCGCAATGGCTTGAGCCAGCCACGCGCCGCCCAGATCGGTACTTCGTAGGTGCCCAGGGTCAGCACATCGAACTGGCCGCCCCCCGTCGCGATATCGGTGGTCACGCGCTGGCGCAGGGCGTTTTCCTCCAGCGTCACCCAGCGCAGTTTGATGTCCGGGTGCTGCTGTTCGAATTCCGGTGCCAGGCGTTGCATGCGGATCATGTCGCTGTTGTTGACGGTGGCAATGACCAGCGTGTTGGCGTCCTCGGAGGCGGCCTCGCCTGTGTCGCCGGCGCCGCAAGCGCTCAGCGCGAGTGAAAGCGTGGCGAGCGAAAGCAGGCGGCACGTGGCGATCCGGAATGCGCTCATTCTTAAGCTCCATGAATGGACGGGAAATGCGTTCCAGGGCATTTGCCTACGGGTCATGGGGTGTGTAAAGCGCGTTTGGACACCGCCGCGGATGGGACGCGCTGCGCGTGCGAATCGCCGTGTCGGGCGACGAAAGTTCTGAGGTGTGGCCGGCGGTCGGCCGGGTGCGGTCCCGCTGGGCAAAGAGGGAGGCATCGGCGGTGCGCCGAACGACCTCGCAGGCCGGTACCTGCGGTGCCGGCCGGGCGGGCTTTCGCCGGGAACGGCGCGCCGCCGCGTCCCGATTGCTGTGAAGCCCTCGCTGGCATTAGGCTGCGTCGATGACTTCCGCGCAATCCAATCCAGCCATGCCGCCTCCAGTCGCCGTTCAGGAGGACTTGCCGGATTATGTTCGCCGTCTCGAAACGGCGGCCAGCTATTTGCCGCCGGACCAACTTCCGCTTCTGCGCCGCGCCTGGGAAGTGGGCGCTGCCGCGCATGCCGGCCAGACCCGCAAGTCCGGCGAGCCGTACATCACCCACCCGGTGGCGGTGGCCAGCGTGCTGGCCGAGCTGGGGATGGACCTGGAGTCGCTGATCGCGGCGATCCTGCACGACACGATCGAGGACACGCCGCTGACCCGCGAGGAACTTTCCGCGGAGTTCGGCGAAACCGTGGCCGAGCTGGTCGACGGCGTCACCAAGCTGGACAAGCTCAAGTTCCGCGATCGCCAGGAAGCGGCCGCCGAGAGCTTCCGCAAGATGCTGCTAGCGATGTCGCGCGACCTGCGCGTGATCATGATCAAGCTCGCCGACCGGCTGCACAACATGCGCACCCTGGGCGCGCAGAGCAGCGAGGCGCGCGGCCGCATCGCCCGCGAGACGCTGGAGATCTACGCGCCGATCGCCCAGCGCCTGGGCATGAGCCTGATCAAGTCCGAATTGCAGAATCTCGGGTTCAAGGCGCTGTACCCATGGCGCCACGCCATCATCGAAAAGCACATCCGCAGCCAGCCGGTGGTGCGCCGCGAATCGATGGCCCAGGTCGAGGTGCAGCTGTCGCAGCGGCTGGCCAAGGAAGGGCTGGAACACCGCCTGGTCAGCCGGATCAAGACGCCCTGGAGCATCTACAACAAGATGCGCGAGGAGAGCAAATCCTTCGACCAGGTGATGGATGTGTTCGGCTTCCGACTAGTGGTGCGCGCGGTGCCGGATTGCTACCACGCCCTCGGCGCGGTGCACGCCACCTTCAAGCCGCTGGATGGACGCTTTCGCGATTTCATCGCCATTCCCAAGGCCAACGGTTACCAGTCGCTGCACACGGTGCTGTTCGGACCCTACGGATCGCCGATCGAGGTGCAGATCCGCACCGAAGAGATGGACTTGATCGCCGAGCGCGGCGTGGCCGCGCACTGGACCTACAAATTCGGCAGCGACTCGCCGAACAGCGCGCAGAGCCGGGCCCATACCTGGATCGTGGAGTTGATCGAGTCGCAGCGCGCCGCCGGCTCTTCGCTGGAATTCCTGGACAACGTCAAGGTCGACCTGTTCCCCGACGAGGTCTACCTGTTCACGCCGAAGGGCAAGATCCTCGCGCTGCCGCGCAATTCGACCACGCTGGATTTCGCCTACGCCGTGCATACCGACGTCGGCAACCAGGCGGTGGCCTCGCGCGTGGACAAGAAGCTGGTGCCGTTGCGCACCAAGCTGACCAGCGGGCAGACCGTGGAGATCATCACCGCGCGCTCGGCCACGCCCAAGCCGCAGTGGCTGGAATTCGTGGTCAGCAGCAAGGCGCGCACGGCGATCCGCCACCAGCTCAAGCAACTCGAGCACGAGGACGCGGTGCAGCTTGGCCACCGCATGCTGGATCGCGCCCTGGAGGCGATGGATTCCTCGCTCGAACGCCTGCCCAAGGGGCGCCTGGACGCGTTCCTGGCCGAACACCGCTACCCGCGCCTGGAGGCCTTGCTGGCCGATGTGGCGCTCGGCAACTGGATGCCGACCCAGGCCGCGCAGGCGTTGATGGCCTATGCCGAACTGCGTGGCGGCGCGCATTCGAAGCATTCGCAGGAAAAGATCCTGATCAACGGCAGCGAGCGCGGCGTGGTCACCTTCGCCAACTGCTGCCAGCCGATTCCCGGCGACGAGATCATGGGCTACCACACCGCCGGCAAGGGTATTGTCGTGCACCGGCTCGATTGCCCGAACCTGGCCGAACTGCGCAAGTCGCCGGAGCGTTGGGTGCCGATCGACTGGGATTCCAATGTCAGCGGCGACTACGACACTGCGCTGGTGGTCGAGGTGGAGAACCGCACCGGCGTGCTGGCCCAGCTCGCCGCGGCGATCGCGCAGAGTGAATCCAACATCGAGCGCGTGGATTACCTGGACCGCGATTTCAATGCCGCCGTGCTGCGCTTCAACATCCAGGTGCGCGACCGCCGCCACCTCGCCGAAGTGATGCGCCGCCTGCGTCGTTTGCACGTCGTGCAGAGCGTGCGTCGGCAGTAACCGGCTGGCGCGGGGCCCTGTAGGAGCGGCTTCAGCCCGACCAGCGGATCCCGCAGCCGCGGCTGAAGCCGCTCCGGCAACCGCCCGGCGCCGCGAACGGCTAAAATCCTGCGTCATTCCAAGCATGCGGTGAATCCATGACCCGTCAGATCATCCAGACCGACCAGGCGCCGGCGGCGATCGGCCCGTACTCGCAGGCCGTGCGCGCCGGCAACACCGTGTATTTCTCCGGCCAGATCCCGCTGGATCCGGCGACCGGCGAAATCGTCGCCGGCGACATTGGCGCCCAGGCCCGGCGGGCCTTCGACAACCTCAAGGCGGTGGCCGAAGCGGCCGGCGGCTCGCTGGACCGTGTCGTGCGACTGGGCCTGTACCTGACCGACCTGGGCCAGTTCGCCGCTGTCAACGCGGTCATGCAGGAATACTTCCAGGCGCCGTTCCCGGCCCGCTCCACCATCGAGGTCTCCGGTTTGCCGAAGGGCGCCGGTTTCGAGGTCGATGCGGTGATGGTGCTCGACTGACCGTTCCGTGCCGCGCGTACGCACTCCTGCGCCCAGCCTGACCCGGGCCGGCGATGCGCCGTTGTCGGGCCTGGCCGGGGTCGGGCCCACGGTCGCGGCGAAGTTCGCCGCGCGCGGCATCGCCACCTTGCAGGACTTGTGGCTGCATCTGCCGCTGCGCTACGAAGACCGCACCCGGCTGACCAGCATCGCCCAGCTGCAGGGAGGCGTGCCGGCGCAGATCGAGGGCCGCGTGGAAGCGGTCGAGCGCGGTTTCCGTTACCGGCCGATGCTGCGGGTGGCGCTTGCCGACGAATCGCGCGGCAGCGTGGTGCTGCGCTTCTTCCATTTTCGTGCGGCCCAGGTCGCGCAGTTCGCGCTCGGCGCGCGGGTGCGCGCCTACGGCACGCCCAAGCCCGGCCAGCACGGCTGGGAAATCGTCCATCCCAGCTACCGGGTGCTGGCCGAGGCCGAGGCAGGCGTGCTCGGCGACGAACTGGACCCGGTGTATCCGGCGGTGGAGGGGATTGGCCCGGCGACGCTGCGCCGGCTGATCGGGCTGGCTCTGGATCGCCTGCCGGACGAGGCCGCGCTCGAACTGCTGCCGACCGAGCGCCTGCAGGACCCGCGGCTGCCTTCCTTGCGGCAGGCGTTGCTGACCATGCATCGGCCCTCGCCGGATAGCGACCTCGGCGCGCTCGCCGCCGGCACCCACCCGGCGCAGCAGCGGCTCGCGATCGAAGAATTGCTGGCCCATCACTTGAGCCTGCGCCGCCAGCGGATCGCGCTGCAGCGCCAGCGTGCGCCCGCGCTGGCCGGCGAAGGAGCGCTGGTGGGTCGGCTGCTGAACTCGCTGCCGTTCCGGCTGACCGGCGCCCAGCAGCGGGTGTTCGCGCAGGTCCGGCAGGATCTGGCCCGGCCATCGCCGATGTTGCGCCTGGTGCAGGGCGATGTCGGCAGCGGCAAGACCGTGGTCGCCGCGCTGGCGTCGATGCTGGCCGTCGAACAGGGCCGCCAGGCCGCGCTCGCCGCGCCGACCGAACTGCTCGCCGAACAGCATTTGCACAACCTGCGCGGCTGGCTGGAGCCGCTCGGCATCCGTATCGTCTGGCTGGCCGGCAAGGTGACGGGCAAGGCGCGTGCGCAGGCGCTGGCCCAGGTGGCCTCCGGCGAGGCGCAGGTGGTGGTCGGCACACACGCCCTGATGCAGGAGGCGGTGGTGTTCCACGACCTGGCCCTGGCCATCGTCGACGAACAGCATCGCTTCGGCGTGCATCAGCGGCTGGCGTTGCGCGACAAGGGCGCCGGCGCGGGCAGCGTGCCGCACCAGCTGGTGATGACCGCCACCCCGATCCCGCGCACCCTGGCGATGGCGGCCTATGCCGATCTCGATGTGTCGGCGATCGATGAATTGCCGCCCGGCCGCACGCCGGTGCAGACCATCGTGATCAGCGCCGAACGCCGGCCCGAACTGGTCGAGCGGATCCGCGTGGCCTGCGCCGAGGGGCGGCAGGCGTATTGGGTCTGCACGCTGATCGACGAGAGCGACGAGGTGGTCGCCACCGCCGCGCAGGCCACCTTCGAGGCGCTGTCGGCGCAGTTGCCCGGGCTGCGCGTCGGCCTGGTCCACGGCCGCATGAAGGCGGCCGAAAAGCAGCAGGCCATGCGCGCGTTCAAGGCCGGCGAGATCGACCTGCTGGTCGCGACCACGGTCATAGAAGTGGGCGTCGATGTGCCCAATGCCTCGCTGATGATCATCGAGAACGCCGAGCGGCTCGGCCTGGCGCAGCTGCACCAGCTGCGCGGCCGGGTCGGGCGCGGATCGGCCGCCTCCAGCTGCGTGCTGATGTACCAGTCGCCGCTATCGATGATGGCGCGGCAGCGCCTGGAAACGATGCGCCAGACCAACGACGGCTTCGTCATCGCCGAGAAGGACTTGGAGCTGCGCGGTCCCGGCGAGTTGCTTGGTACGCGCCAGACCGGCCTGGCCAGCTTCCGCGTCGCCGACCTTGCCCGCGATGCCGCGCTGCTGCCCCGGGTACAGCGACTGGCCGAACAGCTGCTCGCCGACTCGCCCGCGCTGGCCGACGAGTTGGTCGTACGCTGGATCGGTGGCTCGGTCCGGTACGCGGCTGCATGAACGCCGTAGTCACGGCCACGCCGCCGGCTGGCCGATAATCACGCTTTCGATTCCAATCCCCGTATGCACGACGTCCTGCCTTGCTCCACCGATGCCCCGGTCGCACCCGCGCCGTCCCAGGCCGATGCCGCCGCCGGGAACTGGCATGCGCTGGCGCCGGGGCAGCGCTTCATCGCCGCCGACGTCGGCGGCACACACGCGCGCCTGGGTTGGGTGGAGGTCGAGCCCGGGCAGCAAGTGCACGTACACGAATTCCATCAGTACGCCTGCGCCGGCTACCCGAGCCTGGCGGCGATCCTGCGCGATTTCGCCGCCCGCGTCGGCGCCGGTTCCATCGCGCATGCAGTGATCGCCATTGCCGGCCGCCTCGACGGCGACGTCCTGCTCAACAGCAACCTGCCCTGGCCGGTGTCGCTGTCGCATACCCGCCGTGAAGCGGGCATCGGCCAGTTGGTGTTGATCAACGATTTCCAGGCCGTCGCGTGCGCGATGCCGTACCTGGAGCGCACCGCGATGACGCGGGTGTGCGGCGAAGATCGCGTCACGGGGCCGGCGCTCGTGCTGGGGCCGGGCACCGGCCTGGGCGCGGCGCTGTGGTTGCCGGATAGCCCGCCGCGCGTGCTGGCCAGTGAAGCGGGGCACGCCGCATTGGCGGTCGGCAATGCGCGCGAGCTGGCGCTGTTGTCGCAGCTGTTGCAGCGTTGGCCGCATGTGGACAACGAGCGCGTGCTGTCCGGGCCGGGCCTGGTGAACGCCTATCGTGGCCTGTGCGAACTGGACGGCGTCGCGCCGCTTCTGGAAACGCCGGCCCAGGTTTCCAGCGCCGCGCAGGCAGGCGAGGACCCGCAGGCCCGTGAAGCGCTGTCGCTGTTCTGCGGATTGCTGGGCAGCATGGCGGGCGACCTGGCATTGACCTTCGGCGCCGGCGTGGTTTACCTGGCCGGCGGCATTCCCGCGCAGATCAAACCGTTCCTGCTGGGCAGCGATTTCGCCGTGCGCTTCGCCAACAAGGGCGTGCTCGGCGGCATGTTGGCCGAAGTGCCGGTCTACCTGGTCGAGCATGGCCAGTTGGGCCTGATCGGGGCGGCCGCCTGGTATCGCGAACACCACGGCGCGCACTGAAGCGCCAGACGTCGGACATGGGAGAGGGGAACAGTGGCAAGTCGGCGGGATTTTCTGCAGTCATCGTTGTTGGCCGGCGCCGCGTTGGCGTTGCCGGCGGCACGCGCTAAAGACGCCGCCGCAGCGGCGGGCGGCAAGGCAAGGGTCGTTTCCACCTGGGATTTCGGGGTCGGTGCCAATGCCGCCGCGTGGCGCGTGCTGGCGACTGGCGGCAACGCGCTCGATGCGGTCGAGGCCGGCGCGCGCTGGGCCGAGAGCGAGCTGTGCAACCCGACGGTCGGGCGCTGCGGCAACCCCGATCGCGATGGCATCCTGACCCTGGACGCCAGCATCATGGCCGGCGACGGCCGCTGCGGCGCGGTCGCCGCATTGGAAGACATCGATCATCCGGTATCGGTCGCGCGCGCGGTGATGGAAAAGAGCCCGCACGTGTTTCTGGTCGGCGCAGGCGCGCAGCAGTTCGCGGTGGCCAACGGCTTCCGCAAGACGCCATTGCTCACCGACGCGGCGCGCCAGGCCTGGCGCGAGTGGCTGAAGACCTCGCAGTACGCGCCGCAGATCAATGCCGAGCGCATGTCGCGACCCGGTGACAGCCGCAACCACGACACGTTGGGCATATTGGCGCTGGATGCGCAGGGGCAGCTGGCGGGTGCCTGCACCACCAGCGGCATGGCCTGGAAGCTCCATGGCCGCGTCGGCGACAGCCCGGTGATCGGAGCCGGGCTCTACGTCGACAACGAGGTCGGCGCCGCCACTGCTTCCGGCGTGGGCGAAGAGATGATCCGCAATGCGGCCAGCTTCCTGGTGGTCGAGCTGATGCGGCAGGGCCGCGCGCCCGCCGATGCCTGCCGCGAGGCGATCGAGCGGGTCGTGCGCAAGCGGCCGGAAGACAGCAAGCGGCTGCAGGTGTGTTTCCTCGCGCTCGGCCGCGATGGCCGCGTCGGCGCATTCGCGCTGCACAAGGGCTTCGTCTACGCGCTGCAGGACGGTGGCGCGGGTCCGCATGATGCTCTGCACGATGCAGGGTCTGTCTACGCCACGGAACAGAAGTGAGCGTGCGCATTCCATTGGCACGCATCCCATTGGAGATTGCGGCGGGATCGCTGGCCTCGGCGCTTGCCGCGCAAGAAGGCGGCGCCGACCGGGTGGAACTCTGCGAGAACCTGGGCGAGGGCGGCTGCACGCCGTCCTGGGGCACGCTGGCGATGGCGCGCGACCATCTGCGGATTCCACTGTATGTGCTGATCCGTCCGCGCGCCGGCGATTTCCTGTACGACGCGTTGGAGCGCGAAACCATGCAGCGCGACATCGAGGCCTGTGTGCGGCTGGGCTGCGATGGCGTGGTGATCGGCGCGCTCGATGCCGATGGTGATGTCGACGCAGCGGCGTGCCGCACACTGATTGCGGCGGCGGGCGCGCTCGGGGTGACGTTCCATCGCGCGTTCGATGTCGCGCGCGACCGCAGGGCCGCGCTGGACGTCATCGCGGCGCTGGGTTGCGAGCGCGTACTGACCTCCGGCGGCCAGGCCGGTGCGCTCCAGGGCGCGAAGGACATCGCCGACATGGTCGAGCATGCGGCAGGCCGTATTCGCGTGATGGCGGGCGCCGGGATCAATGCCGGCAACGTCGGTGCACTGCTGCACGACAGTCGTGCCGATGACGTGCATGCATCGGCGAGCGCGCCGCGCGCTTCGGCGATGCGATTCCATAACCCGTCCTTGAGCGGCCTGTCGGCGGACTGGCGGCAGACCGCGGTCGAGCAGGTCCGCGCGTTGCGGGTGGCGATCGACGAGTACGCGGTGTCGAGGGGCTGATCCACTACGCAGCGGGCAGCCGGGCGGCTTGGCTTGCCACGCCATCGGTGCCATCCTCGCCGGCCGAACGAGAGAAACACCAGATGAGCGACAAGATTCCGCTGTTGATCGACACCGACCCGGGAGTGGACGACGCGCTTGCGTTGTTGATGGCCTTCAGCGATGACCGCCACGACGTGGTCGGGCTCACCATCGCCGCCGGCAACGTTGGCCTGGCGCATACCGTGCGCAATGCGCTGAAGCTGTGCGAAGTCGCCGGCCGTGGCGACGTGCCGGTCTATGCCGGTTGCGCGGACCCGCTGTTGCATCCGGCCGTCGACGCGGCGCATGTGCATGGCCAGGACGGTTTCGGCGACGTCGGTTTCGGCGCCGCGGCGCGCGCGGCCGAAAGCGAACACGCAGCGCTGGCCATCCTGCGCCTGTCGCACCAGTACGCCGGCGCGCTGTTGCTGGTCGCGCTCGGCCCGCTGACCAACCTGGCGCTGGCGCTCAAGCTCGACCCGACCCTGCCGCAGCGCGTGGGCCGCTTCGTCGTGATGGGCGGCGCGATCACTGGCCACGGCAACATCACGCCGTCGGCGGAATTCAACATCGCCTTCGATCCGGAGGCCGCGCACATCGTGTTCAGCGCGTTCCCGCAGGTGGAGCTGGCCGATTGGGAGGCCACCGTCGCGCACGGGCTGCCGCACCGGGAGGTCGAGCAGTGGCTGGCGGCCGATTCCCCGCGGGCCCGGTTCTACGACGAGATTTCGCGCAAGACCCGGCTGTGGTCCGAGGACATCCGTGGCGATCGCTGGTATGCCGCCGATGCCCTGGCGATGGCCTGGGCGCTGGAACCCGCCGGCGCCACCCGGGTCGAGCCGCGCCCGCTGCAGGTCGAGCTCGCCGGCACCCACACCCGCGGTGCCACGGTGGTCGACTGGAACCGCCAGCTCGGCCGGCCGGACAATGCCCAGCTGCTGATCGGCTACGACCAGACGCGCTTCGAGGGCCTGGTGCGGCGGGCCTTGACGGCCGGTTGAGGGGTGGCTTGCCTAGGCGGGGTGGCATCGCTATAATGCCGCTCTTGTCCAGCAGCCCCCTACGGTGCGAGCCCATGAAGGCCGACATCCATCCGAACTACCGCGACGTCGTTTTCCACGACGTGACTTCCGATCTCAAGATCCTGACCCGTTCGACCATGGCCTCCAAGGAGACCGTGAAGTGGGAAGACGGCCAGGAATATCCGCTCGTCAAGGTTGAAATCTCCTCGGCTTCGCACCCGTTCTATACGGGCAAGCACAAGGTCATCGACACCAGCGGCCGCATCGACAAGTTCCAGAAGCGCTACGCGCGCTGATCGCGTCGATCCAGGCCGGTTGATCCGGGCTGCGACTGCGTGACACGAGCGACGGCCGCCCCTGGCGGCCGTCGCTTTTTGCGTTGTGTGGCGGCAAGCCGAAACGCTGCGTTGCGACCCCGGCTTCGACTTCAGTCGAAGGTCCGGATCTGTGCTGCTGTGCGATAATGGCGGGCATCCAAGGCATCCCCTTGGACATCCATACATGCCCGCCGGCCCCACCGTACGGGCGAATCACACTGAGGAGCGACACTGTGTCCGATCTTGATCAGGTCACGCTCAACGCCGGCGACAAGTCGGTAGTTTTGCCGGTACTCAAGCCCACTTTGGGCAATGACTGCATCGACATTTCCAAGCTGACCAAGGAAACCGGTCTCTTCACCTACGACTCGGGCTTCACCGCCACCGCCAGCTGCAAGTCGGCCATCACCTACATCGATGGCGACAACGGCGTGCTGCTGTATCGCGGCTACCCGATCGAGCAGTTGGCTGAGCACTCCAATTTCCTGGAAGTGTCGTACCTGCTGATGAATGGCGAACTGCCGGACAAGGCCGAGTTCGCCAAGTTCGAGCACGAAGTGACGCATCACACGATGATGCACGAGTCGCTGAAGCACTTCCTCAAGGGCTTCCACTACGATGCGCACCCGATGGCGATGCTTGCCGCGTCGGTCGCCTCGCTGTCGGCGTTCTATCACGACACCCTGGACCTCAACGATCCGGAACAGCGCCGCCAGGCTGCGATCCGCCTGATCGCCAAGATGCCGACCCTGGCCGCTGCCGCGTACCGCTATTCGATCGGCCAGCCGATCCGCTACCCGCGCAACAACCTCGAATACGTGCCGCGCTTCCTGCACATGATGTTCGAAGTGCCGAGCGAGCCGCTGGAGCTGAATCCGGTCGTGGCCAAGGCCATGGATCTGCTGTTCATCCTGCACGCCGACCACGAGCAGAACGCGTCGACCTCGACGGTACGTCTGGTGGGCTCCACCGGTGCCAATCCGTACGCGTCGGTCGCCGCCGGCATCACTGCGCTGTGGGGTCCGGCCCACGGCGGCGCCAACGAAGCCGTGCTGAAGATGCTGGAGGAGATCGGCGACGCGAAGAACGTCGAGTCCGCCGTGGCCAAGGCCAAGGACAAGAACTCCGGCTTCCGCCTGATGGGTTTCGGCCATCGCGTCTACAAGAACTTCGACCCGCGCGCCAAGATCATCCGCGAGATGACCCACAAGGTGCTGGGCGAGCTGGGCGTCAACGATCCGCTGCTGGAAGTGGCGCTGAAGTTGGAAGAGGCCGCGCTGAAGGACGACTACTTCGTGCAGCGCAAGCTGTACCCGAACGTCGACTTCTATTCGGGCCTGATCTACAAGGCGCTCAACATTCCGGTGGAAATGTTCACCGTCATGTTCGCGATCGCCCGTACCGCTGGCTGGGCCTCGCACTGGCTGGAGCAGCAGGTCGATCCGGAAATGAAGATCGGCCGTCCGCGCCAGATCTACACCGGCCACGACGTGCGCGACTACAAGCCGGTCGGCGAGCGCTGAGGCGCCGCAGTCCTGGTTTGTTCGAGAAGGCCCCGCAAGGGGCCTTTTTGTTTGCGTCTTTTCCCACCCCCCGGCCGTGGCGACGGCTTCATTGCCTGGATGACGGAACGTCCAAGGGAGCGCGGCCGCTGGCCAGCCCCTATCGCCAGGACGGCGCAAGGCGCGTGGTTGTCATGTCTTCGATCAAGCCGCGCCGGGAAGATCTTCCCTGTAGGAGCGGCTTCAGCCGCGACCGCCATATTCCTCGGTCGCGGCTGAAGCCGCTCCTACAAAGAGCGAGCGACATCGCGGGTGGAGAGCCCCTTTGTTAAGGGGCGCGGGATAGGCAATGCATGAAGTGGGACCGGAAGTGTGCACAACAAACTTTGCGGGCAGCGGCGCGCAGCGGACATGCCTGCGTCATCGTCGCCGCGGCTCAAGCACGGTCGCCGACCGGGACCAACTGATCGAAACGGCGCTGCATTTCCTCGGCGCTGACTTCCTCGATGCTGTGGCCGATGTTCCAGCGATGGCCGAACGGATCGCGGATGGCGCCGGAGCGCTCGCCGTAGAACATGTCCTTGGCCGCCATCAGCAAGGTCGCGCCCTGCGCAAGGGCGCGCTGGATGGTCGCGTCGGCGTCGTCGACGTGCACGTGCAGGGTGGTCGAGCTGGCCGCTGCCGGATCGGGCGGCGCGATCCCGAATTCGGGATAGGGCTCGCAGAGCATCAGGGTAGTTCCGCCGATCGCCAGTTCGACGTGGCCGATGCGGCCGCCGGGCTCGACCAGTTGCAGGGTCTGCTCCGCGCCAAAGACCTCACGGTAGAAGTCGACTGCGCGGCGGGCGTCGGTGACGCACAGATAGGCGAAAAGTTCATGGGCAGGCATGGGCGTTCTCCGGTTGGCGGGTCGATCCTGCCGGCTTGGCGTCAGGCCGTATTGAACGAAATTGAAGTCATCCCTTCACCGACGATGGCACATGCCTGCGATTGAAAGGGCAGGCCATCCGGTAGGCCTGTGGCGTCAGGCCGGAGAATTCGCGGAACTCCCGGATCAGGTGCGCCTGGTCGCTGTAGCCGCCGGCGAGGGCGACCTCGGTCCATGCCAGGTCGCCGGCCGCCATCGGCAATACCCGTCGGAAGCGGACCAGGCGCGCGTAGCGTTTGGGCGACATGCCCGCGGCCTGACGGAATAGGTCGAGGAAGCGTCGGTGGCTGAAGCCGGAGGCAGCGACCAGTTCGCCGATGGGCACGCCACGTCGCACGTCCTGCAGGACTCCGGCCACCTGCGGATGCAGTCCGTGCACCCGACGCAACCGGGCCGCCAGCATTTCCTGCAGGCATTGCAGTTGCCGCAGCGGCTCGACTTCGCTGTTGAGGCGGTCGCGCAAGGTCTCATCGGCGCCCGGCCAGAACTGCGCCAGCGCCCCATGCCGGTCGACCAGCTCGCCGGGCTCGCATCCGAACAGGGCCTGTGCGGCACCGACCCGGAAGATCGCGCCGACCGAAGGACCGGGGTCGCTCGCATCCTTCAGATAGGCGCGGCCATAGGGGCCGGCAACGACGGCATCGGTCAGTGCGACACCGGCGTTGTCCGCAGGGTCGGCATACAGCCGCAGCGGTCTGCCGCCGAGGCGGACGGCCAGGTGCATGCGGCCGTCGGGCAGCACGAGTTCGCGTCCGGTGGGAGGGCCGTTCTTCGCCGGCGCATCGCGGGTCCAGAGAAATTCGACGACGTCGCGCAGCGCGGGCAGTGTGGGGCGAACCAGCATGGGATCTCCCGGATGGACCTCAACGCAGTGTGTAGGCCGCCTCGTAGCCGACGATTTCCTCTCGCGCCAGCAGGTCGCGCAGTTGCGCCAGGCTGGCACGCGCCACCGGCTTTTCGTCGACCTGGGACAGCGGCGCTTGGCGCAATGCGTCGTACGGCAGCACCGTGAGATCGAATGTCAGGTCCTCGGCACTGAACACCCAGACCGGGAAATCGCCCGCGCGTTCGCGGTCCAGGCGCAGCCGGCGGTTGCGCGATTCGGCGGGAATGTAGTGCTCTTCCAGGAAGCGGGTGACCGCTTCCGGGTCGTCGCTGTGCAGGTGCAGTTGCACCGGCGCAGTGGCGTCGGCGGTGCCTTCCAGCACCGGCCCGGTCAGGCGCGGCGAGAACGGGGCCAGGAACTCCAGCGCGCGCACGGCGGCCTCGCGGCGCTGCCGCAATCCTTCGCCGTGCTGTGGGCCGGCGAACAGGCGCTGGTACTCGCGCAGCGCGTCTTCGATCTCGCGGTTGCGCGGCAGCGAGGCGTCGTCGTGGATGCCGAGCCGGTTGGCGGCTTTCAGCTTGGCCTGGTGGAAGTCGCGGATGCCGCCCTCGGCCATCAGCCGGGCAGCTTCGTGGGCGAGCCGGTGGCGACGCTCGCGGGTGCGGGTCTCGGCGTGCTGGCGGGCACGGTGCATGGCCGGACTCCCCTGTTGAAACCTGTCCGGAATGTACCGCAATTGCGTGAAGAAGCGGCGACAGCGCCGATCGCGCGCACGGAGCCTGAATGACAAGGCCGCCTTGCGGCGGCCTTGTGTCGATCGGTCAGGCGATGGCGGGTATCAGAAGATATCGAACGCCTTTTCGTCGGCCTGCTGTTCCTGCAGCCCGTAGTCGTAGTCCTGCAGGCGATCCAGGTCCTCGTTCTTCACCCATTCGACCGCGCCGTTGATGGTGGCCTGGGTCATGCCGTCGGGCGGATCGTTGCGGGCGAGCGGGGCATCCTTGAGCGCCACGCGCATGTAGTCGATCCAAATCGGCAACGCCGCCTTGCCGCCGTATTCGCGGTAGCCCAGCGATTGGAAGTCGTCGCGGCCGACCCACACGGTGGTGGCCAGCGGGCCGCCGAATCCGGAGAACCAGGCGTCGCGGTGGTCGTTGGTCGAGCCGGTCTTGCCGCCGACGTCCTCGCGGCCGAGCACCTTGGCCGCGGTGCCGGTGCCGCGCTGGACCACGTCGCGCATCATCGATACCAACTGGTAGGCGGTGCGCTCGTCGATCGCGCGCGGGGCGATCTTGGCGTCGCTGGCCAGGGGCGCGGGTTCCGGCTGCGCCGTCGCTGCCTCGGTCGTGTCGGCGCCTGGCTTGGCCGCCGGTGCGGCCGGGGCGGCGGAGCCGAAGTTGAAGCCATCCACGACCTGGCTGACCGAAGCGGTGGCGTTGCCGCCCTGGGTGCGGCAGGTGCGGCAGGCGAGGGCGGGATTTTCCTTGAACAGCACCTTGCCATCGCGGTCGCGCACTTCGTCGATCACCCAGGTGTCCACGCGCGAGCCGCCATTGGCGAATACCGCGTAACCGCGTGCGACCGACAGCGGGGTCAGCGACGCGGTGCCCAGCGACATCGACAGGTTGGGAGGCAGTTCGGCCTGGTCGAACCCGAACTGGCTGATGTACTGGCGCGCGAAATCCACGCCGATGGCATCGAGCAGGCGCACCGAGACCAGGTTGCGCGACTGCACCAGCGCCTCGCGCAGGCGCATCGGGCCCTTGAAGCCGCCGCCGTCGTTCTGCGGCGACCAGGTCTTGCCGCGACGGTCGCGGAACACCACGGGGGCGTCGAGCACGATCGAGGCCGGGTTGAATCCCTTCTCGAACGCGGCCGCATAGACGAACGGCTTGAAGCTCGAGCCGGGCTGGCGCCGCGCCTGGGTGGCCCGGTTGAACTTGTTGCCGGCGAAGCTGAAGCCGCCGACCATCGCGCGCAGCGCGCCGTTGTTGGCATCCAGCGACACCAGTGCCGCCTGTCCGCGCGGCAGCTGGTCGATCTGCCATTGGCCCTCGTTCTCGCCGGCGCGGATGCGCACCAGGTCGCCGCGCTTGAGCAGGCTGGCCGGGTTCTTGCCGGTCCATTTGCTGGCGCTGGCGGGAAGGTCGAGCTCGCTGCGGTCGGCCAGCACCACGCGCACGCCGCCGTCGGGCAGTTGGGCGGAAACGATCGTCGCGCGCAGCCCGCCCTGGGTCGGCACGCCGGCCAGGTGGCGAGCCAGTGCCGCGGCATCGGCATCGGCCGCGACATCGAAGTGCTGCTCGACCCCATGCCAGCCGTGGCGGTGGTCGTACAGCATCAGGCCATCGCGCACCGCCACGTCGGCGGCCTGCTGCAGGTCGGCGTTGATCGTGGTGGTGACGTGGTAGCCCATGTCCAGGACCTCGCCGCCGTAGCGGGCGATCATTTCCTGGCGGATCAGCTCGGCCACGTAGGGCGCGTAGACCTCGACCGGCGGCTCGTGCGGCGCGGCGTGCATCGGCACGGCCTTGGCGGCGTCGGCTTCGGCCTGGCTGATGAAGCCCAGGTCGGCCATGCGTTGCAGCACGTAGTAGTCGCGGCGCTCGCGGGCGCGCTCGGGATTACTGATCGGGTTGCCGCTGGACGGGAACTTGGGGATGCCGGCCAGCGAGGCCATCTCGTCCAGGGTCAGCTCGTTGAGCTTCTTGCCGAAGTAGTACTCGGCGGCGGCGGCCACGCCGTAGGCGCGGTTGCCGAAGAAGCTCTTGTTGAGGTACAGCTCGAAGATCTCGTCCTTGCTCAGCTCGCTCTCGATCTTGCGCGCCAGCAGGATCTCGTTGAGCTTGCGCGCATAGCTGTATTCGGAACTGAGGAAGAACTGGCGGGCGACCTGCTGGGTGATCGTCGAGCCACCCGGCACGCGCTTGGCGTCGGTGGTGGCCAGCAGCCAGACCGCGCGGGCGATGCCCTTGTAGTCGACCCCCCCGTGTTCGTAGAAGCGGGCGTCCTCGGTGGCGAGGAAGGCCTGCTTGAGGCGCTCGGGCACCTCCTTCATCTGGATCGGGTAGCGTCGGGCCTGGCCGTAGACGGCCATCAGGCGGCCGTCGCTGGCATACACGTACATCGGCTCCTGCAGCTCGACCTTGCGCAGCGCCTGCACGTCGGGGAGCTTGGAAACCAAGGCGTAATAGACGCCGCCGGCGGCCAGCAGGCCGAGCAGGGCGAATGCGACGAACGCGGCCAGGATCCAGCCCAGCCAACGGCGAAAACGGGGCATCAAGCAGATTCCGATTGCAGATTTCTTGGCCGCAGAGTATAGATTACGTGGGATCTGGCTGGGGCCGGATCCGGGGATCGCAATGGGGAACCCCTTTAGGGCTGGCGTGACGGGCTTCTCGGCTTGCACGCGGGGTGGTTGCCAATTGCAAAAAACTAATTATTAATGCGCGGGCGCACAAAGCGCGTCCAAGTGCCCGTCGGCAGGGGAGTTTCCGTGGGGCTTATTCCCAAGAGTCAGTCGCCGCTCAT